>SXGR01239405.1_pt1 | contig 43879 bp, 40 predicted proteins | sample 3174711 | NCBI WGS metagenome assembly SXGR01 (sample SAMN11356860, study PRJNA531348) | freshwater metagenome | isolation source: freshwater sample F1-60 | place: China: Fuxian Lake, Yuxi | collected 2017-12-25
GAAGCTGCAAGAGCGTCTAGCCAAATTGGCTGGCGGTGTGGCAGTTATCAAGGCTGGAGCAGCTACTGAAGTTGAGCTCAAAGAGCGCAAGCACCGCATCGAAGATGCAGTCCGTAATGCAAAGGCTGCAGTCGAAGAGGGAATTGTCGCTGGTGGTGGCGTTGCACTTCTACAGGCAGGTACTGCAGTATTCAAGAAGTTATCTCTGACTGGCGATGAGGCCACAGGTGCCAGGATCGTCGAGTTCGCAATCGAGGCCCCACTCAAGCAGATCGCAATCAATGCAGGGCTAGAAGGTGGAGTCGTCGTTGAAAAAGTTCGTCACTTGCCCTCTGGTCAGGGTCTGAACGCTGCAACGGGAGAGTATGTAGACATGATCAAGGCCGGCATCATCGATCCAGCTAAGGTCACGCGCTCTGCACTCCAAAATGCGGCATCGATAGCAGCACTCTTCATCACTACTGAAGCGGTGATTGCAGACAAGCCAGAGAAGAATCCAGCTCCCATGCCACAAGGTGGCGGAGACATGGACTTCTAAAGCCCACTCATTACGCTCAGCGCCGCCTCAATTAACATCGGGGCGGCGTTCTGCTTTACCCTTGCATCATGGCAAAGAAGTCGCTCCTTAAGAAGGTATCCAAGCAAGAGAGCTCTACTCGCTCGCACCCATTTGATGCGAACGAGCTTGCCCGAAGAGCAATTATCGATGAGATCCATAGCGCATCTCACGTTGGAAAGTTCAACTCAGTCGAGTTTGATGATGAGGATCGCTTAGCCACCTATCTATTCGAGGCAAAGATCCCTGGCTACAAAGGCTGGCGTTGGTGCGTGAGTATTGCAAAAGTGGATGCTCAAAGTGCACCAACAATCTGCGATGTTGTCCTGCTGCCAGGTCCTGATGCTCTGAGGGCCCCAGAATGGATTCCCTATCGTGATCGCATTCAACCTGGTGATGTGGGTGTTGGCGATATCCTTCCAAGCTCACTTGATGACACACGTTTGGTAATGGGTGCACAGGCACTACCCGTCGATGAGGATTTAGATACTGCGATGGCAGTTGAGCTTGGTTTTGGGCGAGTCCGTGTGATGTCGATTGAAGGTCGTGATCAAGCGGCAAAGCGATGGTATGACGGAGATCGTGGGCCTCACTCACCACTGGCGCAATCTGCGCCAAAGCCATGTCACTCATGTGGATTCTTTCTGGCGATTGCAGGCTCACTGCGCTCAACCTTTGGTGTGTGTGCCAATGCAATCTCGCCTGAAGATGCACGCGTTGTATCGGTCGATCACGGCTGCGGGGCTCACTCCGAAGCGACCTTCACTACACCTGGTGTAAACTAGCCTCCTGTCCGCAGCCCGCGGCTACAACAGAAGAAAAAACCCTAAGGAGCGATCCCCATGCCTACAGGCCGAGTCAAATGGTTTTCATTGGAAAAGGGCTTTGGTTTTATCGAGAACGATGAGGGCGAAGATGTCTATTTGGCATCATCCTCATTGCCACAAGGAGTCTCGACCATAAAACCTGGGACAAAACTTGAGTTCAGCATCGCCGATAGCCGTAAAGGTCCTCAGGCGATGTCGGTACACATCATTGATGCACCGCCATCTCTTGCAGAGGGCTCTCGCGTCAATCCAGATGATTTAGCTGCCATGATCGAAGACACGATCAAGATCTTGGATCGTGTTGGAAATGGTCTGCGCCACGGACGCCACCCAGCTGGCCCTGAGGCTGAGCGTCTAGGCCGGGTCTTGCGAGGTATCGCCTCTCAACTTGAGGCTTAGATACCGCTGCCTCGTGCGCGGCGTATCGTGTATCGGATCCCGATCACACCCAACACCGCCCCGCAGATACAGCTCCATATGATCTCTGGATCGGCTTGCATCGCAAGTGCTACTACACCTGCAACCAACCAGCAGATGGTTCCGATCGCGATGAGGATGACGACCGATCGGATATTTGACTCCATGAGAGAAGGGTAATGCGCATGGCGATTAAACAGGGTGGAAATTGGCGTTCATTTCGCCACCCCAACTACCGCATGCTCTTCCCAGCAAATACTGTCTCGAATATCGGTAGTTGGGCCCAGCGTGTGGCACAGGACTGGCTCGTCCTAGAGCTCACCAACAACAACGGCACATATCTTGGTCTTGTTACTGCAGTCCAGTTTGCTCCAGTCCTATTTCTCTCTCTGCACGGTGGTGTTTTGGCAGATCGCTTGGATAAGCGCAAGGTCTTGATTGCCACAAATCTTGCAGGCGCTGCCACATCTATTGGACTAGGACTATTGGTCATCAATGATGCTGTGGCGCTCTGGCACGTCTTTGCTTTCGCCGCTGTACTTGGAATCTCAACTGCAATCGATGCACCAGTACGTCAAGCCTTCTCTGGCGAACTCGTTGGAGCAGATGATCTACCCAATGCTGTGAGTCTTAACTCTGCCAACTTCAACGCTGGCCGCTTGGTTGGTCCAGCAATCTCTGGCTTCCTCATCGCAGCATTCGGGACGGGACCCTCATTTATCATCAATGGAGCCTCGTATTTTTTCGTGATCTTTGCTCTATTGAAAATGGATGTCACAACCCTTTTTCATCAGAGTCAAGAGAAGGGCACGGGCAATATCCGTGAGGCGATCGCCTATGTCCGGGCCCGGCCTGATATCTATGTCGTGATGATGATGGTCTTTGCGCTCTCAACTTTTGGCCTAAATTTCCAGATATTCAATGCGCTCATGGCCACACAGGAGTTTAGTTTGGGTCCGGCAAGCTTTGGCCTCATGGGGACCTTTGTGGCGATCGGTTCGCTCTCAGGTGCGGTTGGATCTGCCAGGCTTGAGCGCTTGAGAACAACACGCTTTGTCATCATCGGAGGAGTATTTTTCTCGATCTCGATTATGGCTCTCTCAATGCTCCCAAACTACACAACGTATGTTCTCTGGCTACCCATATGCGGTCTGATTGCTCTGACAACGTTGGTCTCAGCAAATTCAATCGTCCAAACAAGTACCGATCAAGTTATACGTGGACGCGTGATGGGTCTGTACCTATTTATCTTTATGGGTGGGGCCCCCTTTGGCTCACCACTGATTGGCCTGGCCGCCGATTACATCGGTATTAGATACACGATCGCAGTATGTGGTGGTCTAGCCTTAGCGGCATCCTTATTTGTCTGGATCAAATACCGCGACAGGGTCGGAGTGCCAGAGGATGTGAGTATCGCTGCGATATTAAAGCGCGCTGATAGCGATCATAATAATTAAGCCAAAGAGGACCACTAAAGTCACGACTCTACGGGTCTTATAGCTCATGTGATGCCCTCGGTTCTGGCGCCGAAGGTACGAACTTCACAATGGTAAAGGCGATAACAATTAACACTGGGACCATGATGTAGGCCCTTGAGATTCCAAAATTATCACCAAGGACACCCAATAAGAATGGCGCCACTGCGATCGCGATACCTGCAGCAAGTGAGCTGCGCCCAATCGCAAGATCAGGTCGTCCATCGCTAAATGCGATCAAACGAATCGATGCAAGTGCGAATTGCATAGAGACCCCTAAGCCGATGACGAACAAAGAGAAGAGGCTAAGAGCCATCGAGTGGGATAGCCAAAAGCAGACGAAGCCAAGAAACTGAAGGGCGATCATCCCAAGCAGTTGGGTATCGAGCGCAAAGCGCCGAAGAAGCAGAGCGCCATACCATCTCCCGATTCCCATGCCGGTGCCCAGTGCCACTATTGCCACGGTTGAGATTGCAGCACTCGAGCCAACACGATCTTTGAGCAGAGCAGCGGCCCAGAAGGAGACTGCAAACTCACTTGAGATGCAGGCTGTGAAGCCAACCCATGAGAGCCAAAATCTACGAGAGAGCTTTCCATCTTGAGGTCCTGCTGTATCGCGAACGTGCTCTTCGGTGGTTGCATCCCGGCTCAGCAGAAAGAGAGTGATTGCAATGGGGATGGTAAGGAGTAGGCCGATCCGCCATAAACCTGGGGAGATGATCGCAATCGTGCCAATCAATGCCGTTCCTGTCACAAAACCAATTGAGGCGATGCCATTTGCTTGAGGTATGGCAACCTGCGCCTGCCTGCCAAAGTGATGAGACATTGAGGTAAGCATCGTATTGATCACCATCGATGTCCCAAAGCCAGCGATCAAAGTTGCGGGCAGAGTCAAAAAGACGGGGGGAGAGAGAACAAACAGGCTTAACCCAAGAGTAAAGATTCCAAGACCCATCCATCCAGCACGAGTGCGACCCAAACGATGGGCGATAGAGGGATTTGCATAGCCTGCAAAGATCGATGCAAGACCCATCGCTGTGCCATGCAGACTAGCGATGGTCAGAGAGGTCCCTTGATCCTGCCGCAAAAGAGATTGTGCCGGGCCAAATCCACCCAGATAGAAGTTGACGATCGCAGTTTGCGTTGCGACGATCCAGAAGAAGCGGTCCCGGTGAAAGCTCTTAGTCATCGCCTACAACGCAGCCACAACATGGTCAATACATGCCGTGAGAGCGGTGACATCTGATGGATCAACGGCTGGGAACATCCCGATACGAAGTTGGTTCTTACCTAGTTTTCGATAGGGTTCAGTATCCACGATCCCATTGGCGCGCAGCACGGCGGCGATCTCATTGGCATCAATTGCATCATCAAAGTTGATGGTTCCAACGACCTTTGAGCGCATTGTGGGATCTGCAACAAAGGGCGTTGTGTAGGAAGTTTCTTCTGCCCATGAGTAGAGGATCTGCGAAGATTGTGCGCTGCGGCCAGCGGCAAAGGCGAGTCCACCACCAGCGTTCATCCAATTGATCTGCTCGGCCAAGAGAATCAATGTGGCAAGGGCAGGGGTGTTATACGTCTGATCAAGTCGTGAGTTCTCGATTGCGATCCTCAGATCAAAGAAGGCTGGAATCCAACGACCACTGGCTTTGATGGCCTCGACACGGGCGATCGCAGCAGGGCTCATTATGGCGATCCAAAGTCCACCATCGGATGCAAAGGATTTCTGTGGTGCGAAGTAGTAAGTATCAAACTCCCTTGCATCGACTAAGAGTCCTCCTGCAGCACTCGTTGCATCAACGACGATAAGTGCTCCATCTGTACCAGCTGGGCGCAGGATCTCCATCGCAACTCCGGTACTTGTCTCATTATGTGTCAATGCATAGAGATCGATGCCAGTCTCAGCTACTGCGAATGGATGAGAGCCAGGCTCGGATTTGATGATCGTCGGCTCACCTAAAAATGGCGCATCCTTTGCGCTCGATGCGAACTTTGATGAGAACTCACCAAAGACTAGGTGTTGCGAACGCTTGTGGATCAATCCCAACGTGGCAATATCCCAAAAAGCCGTCGATCCGCCATTGCCCAAAATGACTTCATAACCATCGGGTAGATCAAAGAGAGTGTGTAGACCCTCGCGGACTCGCTTCACAATATTCTTGACGGGTTTTTGTCGATGCGATGTTCCTAGTATTAAATCCGTACCCGATACAAGTGAGGCCAGAGCGGCAGGGCGAATCTTTGATGGGCCACAACCAAAGCGACCATCTACTGGTTTTAGATCGGCTGGAATGATTATCTGCGCGCCCATTAGTGGAGTTTATGGGTAGTACCGGTTTATCACCCAATCAGCATCGGTGGTAGCCCGCTCATAGTGCACGCGATCGTGCAGTCGAGAATATCTCCCCTGCCAAAATTCGATAGATAATGGTGTGACGCGGTATCCACCCCAATGAGGTGGACATGGCACCAGGCTTCCCTCAGGCCACTTATCTGCTGCGCCTTGAAATCTCTGTTCCAACTCTTCGCGCGATGCAAGTGGAGAGGATTGGGCACTAGCCCATGCGCCAATCTGAGATGACCATGGACGTGTGGCGAAGTAATCTGCGGACTCTTGAGCACTGACTTTTTCGGCCAGTCCACTTATCCCAACTTGGCGCTCCATGACATACCAAGGAAACAAGAGACTCACCTGTGGGTTCATATCGATTGTATGTGCTTTGCGAGAGGAGTAATTTGAGAAAAAAGTGAAACCACCATTGGAGATATCTTTGAGCAGGACAGTGCGTGTTGTGATCGCTAAATCAGAGCCGACGGTGGAGAGCACCATGGCATTTGCCTCAACAATCATCGAATTCTCATGGGCCTGGCGCAGCCAATCGGCAAAAGCCACAAAGGGATCTGCACCTAAGTCGGCGATTCCTTCGAGCCCGTAGGAGCGACGCATCGCCCTGATCTCGTCCCGATTTAACTCCAGGTTACTCATGGTTGTATCGAACCTCACTTTCGCCCTGAGTGCATCATCTTAAGCGTATGGTCGTGAGCACCCCCATAGAAGGTGCAGAATTAGGCTATTGCATAGTGCGGATAAAGGAGCCCAACGTGTCTGATGATTTCAAGCCTGGCTTAGAGGGTGTTATCGCATTCGAGTCTGAGATAGCAGAGCCAGATAAAGAGGGAAGCGCTCTTCGCTACCGTGGCGTTGACATCGATGATCTCGTAGGCCGAGTCTCATTTGGAAATGTGTGGGGATTACTTGTCGATGATGAGTTCAATCCAGGTCTTCCCAATGCTGAGAAGTTTCCGCTACCAGTGCACTCTGGTGATGTTCGCGTAGATGTCCAAGCAGCAATCTCCATGTTGGCACCCGCTTGGGGATACAAACCACTTTTGGATATCGATGATACCGAGGCACGTAGCAATCTTGCACGTGCATCGGTCATGGTTCTGTCTTATCTAGCCCAGGCCGCCCGTGGTAGCTATGAGAAGCCAGTACCAGAACATGAGGTTGATAAGGCTCATACCGTTGTAGAGCGCATGATGATTCGCTGGCGTGGAGAGCCTGATCCAGCCCATGTGCGAGCGATCGATGCATACTTCGTCTCTGCCGCCGAACATGGGATGAACGCATCAACATTCACCGCTCGTGTGATTGCATCAACTGGTGCCGATGTCGCCGCTGCACTATCGGGTGCAATCGGTGCGATGTCTGGTCCATTACATGGCGGTGCACCTTCACGTGTCCTACACATGATCGAAGAAGTTGAAAGAACAGGAGATGCGACGGTATATGTCAAGGGTCTGCTCGATCGCAAAGAGCGTTTGATGGGATTCGGTCATCGCGTATATCGTGCCGAAGATCCACGTGCACGTACGCTGCGCCGCACGGCAAAAGAGTTGAACGCACCGCGTTATGAAGTTGCAGAGGCCCTTGAAAAAGCCGCACTCAAAGAGTTGCACGAGCGTCAACCAGATCGTGTTCTTGAGACAAACGTTGAGTTCTGGGCGGCGATAATCTTGGACTTTGCCCAAGTTCCTTCACCACTGTTCACATCCATGTTTACAGCCGCGCGTACCGCTGGTTGGTCTGCACATATCTTGGAGCAAAAGCGCACAGGCAGATTGATTCGTCCATCTGCGCGCTATATCGGCAAGGCGCCCCGCTCGGCCGAATCGGTCGCAGGTTGGGACTCTACGGTCGAACAGCTCCATAGATAGGGGTTGGTCTACTGAAATGGAAAGGATTAATTTCGCCAGAAACACCACGAATTTGAAAGCGCTTTATCGCCTCCATGATGCTTGAATCATGCCATGTCAAAGGCAAAAACCTCGATAATGTGGTTTCGTCGCGATCTTAGGATCAACGACCATCCCGCTCTTTTAGCGGCGATTGAATCGGCAGAGCAGGTCATCCCTCTTTTCATTCTAGACAAAGAGCAGATTGCAGAGGCCGGTGAGAAATTATTAGCCTATATGAGTCAATCCCTTCGTGCTCTGGATGAATCTCTTGGTAATCGACTTCACATCATTGAGGGGGATCAAATCGAAGTTTTATCTGCGTTGATCAAAAAATATGAGGTCAAAGAGGTGCACATCTCGGCTGAGTATGAGCGCTATGGCGCTGCACGTGATGCAAAAGTCGAAGCGGCAGGTATCACGTTGGTTCGTACAGGAAGTCCTTACGCAGTCGCACCCGGTAGAGTCCTCAAGCCATCGGATTCAACCCCTTACAAGGTCTACACACCTTTCTATCGAGCATGGCGCACACATGGATGGCGTGCACCTGCGGCGGTTCCCAAGAAATTTGAATGTGTGGAGCCAGAGAAGAAATACCGCGCCTTTCCTGATTTTCCCCTTCCCGATGGGGTCTCAATAGCTCCCGCTGGTGAGTTAGCGGCTATGGCTAGGTTCAAAATATTTAGCAAAAAGGCTCTTGATTCCTATGATGAGAGTCGAAATCTTGCAGGTATTGATGGAACATCAAAGATGAGTACGTATCTAAAATTTGGTGAGGTCCATCCTCGGACCCTATTACAGGGACTGGGAGAGGATAAAGGCGCCGATACTTTCAGAAAAGAGATCGCCTGGCGCGAGTTTTACGCCGACGTTCTCTTTGCTAATCCGATGAGCGATAAGGAGTACTACACACCTCGCTTTGCTCAGATGAGATATGACAAACCTGGTGCACAGTTCAAGGCCTGGACGCAGGGCAAAACTGGCTATCCCTTCGTAGATGCTGCGATGCGTCAGTTGCTTCATGAAGGCTGGATGCACAACAGAACCCGTATGGTTGTTGCCTCATTTCTCGTCAAAGATTTACACCTTGAATGGCAGTTAGGTGAGCGCTTTTTTGCAGATCACTTAGTCGATTACGACGTCGCATCCAATGCCCATGGCTGGCAGTGGACGGCTGGCACCGGAACTGATGCCTCTCCTTATTACAGGGTCTTCAACCCAGTCGATCAAGGTAAACGCTTTGATGCAGATGGTGGATATATCCGTAAGTACGTTCCAGAGCTAGCACACTTGAGCCCCGATAAGATTCACGAACCTTGGCTATATGCCGATGGCTATACCAAGGGATATCCAAAGAGGATTGTGGATCATGCTCTCGAGCGCCTTGAATCACTAGCTCGATTGAAAGAGATCAAAGTCGACACACCCCAAGACCCTCGCGCTTAGCGCGATACATCGCATCATCGGCTCTTCGCAGCAGATCTGGCGCGCCGTTATTTGCCGCAAGGCCGATACTGACACCGATTTGTATATGTTGATTCTCGATATTAAATGGATAACTCAACGTCGCACGCAGCGCCAGCGCAACATCCATGGCTGACTCATAACTTCCCTCATATAAGACCCCAAACTCATCCCCACCTAATCGGGCAAGTAGTGCACCATGCGGTAGTGCTCGACTAAAGCGCATTGCAACTTGTTGCAGGACCTTATCTCCTGCTACATGCCCATGTGAGTCGTTAACAGGTTTGAATCCATCCAGATCCAAGAGCATGAGCGAGCCATCTTTGCTCATGAAGTTCTCAATCTCTGATATCAAGGTGCGGCGATTAGGAAGCCCTGTTAACTCATCTGTGTGGGCCAAAATGCGCTCATGACCAATATTCCTAGCTGCCTTGAGTGCGATAGTCATTCGGATAAAGGCCAGAAGCAATGTCGCAATCGCCGGGATCAGGACAAAGTTAGGGAAGTATCCTGGACGAAGTGCGATCAGAGCCAGGAGAGTGGCACTCAAGAAGACAGATAACGTGATGAAGATAGGACTGATATTTTTTTCATCTGCTGAGTCAGAGCCTTCAACCCAAAAACTCAATGAGATAAAGATAAGTCCCAGAAGCCAGCCATCATCGATGAGAGTGCCAAAGCTATAAGTATTATTGACGTGCATCCAGAGATAGAGAAAGTCAGTCAGAGAAAAGAAAAGGACCCCTACTGCAAGGATCAATCCACGTCTTGTAACACCCTGTGCAGCAAGAGCGGTAAAGGTCAGTGAAATCACGATCACATCAGCGATGGGATAGATGATGGCAAAAAAACTTTTGGTCAGGTCACCATCAAAGTGGGGCAGAATCGGATCGAGAAAAAATACTGTTCCCAAGGTCGTCAGGCCTAAACCTACGATTGAGGCATCAAATGCCTCGAGAGTTGAGAACCTACGGCTGGGTGATATCAATCGGGGTAGGCCCAGGATTAGAAAGGGATAGAAGAGCAGATATGCGATATTTGAGAGCAGTTGGGTGGGTGCCTCAATAGTCAAGTACGAGGACAGACTCGAGAGTAATGCGCCAACTGACCAGACTGCAAGAGCCAGAGCGATGAAAGGTTGTGCATAGCGATCATTGATCCTTGGAGCGCTAGTCACAGTCAGAATTGCACAGAGAGCAATGGCGTTATAGAGGTAAAGCTCGCTCCAAATCCCTTTCATGGTGGGGTAGAGAGTCAAGAGGAGATGGAGTATCAAAAGGATGGGGCCAATCCAGAGCAGAGGCCTAGTGCGCATTCACTTAAATTAAGTAGATAGATACCAAGAATGAATAGGGAGAACCCCATCACCCCAGATAGGTAAAGGAGATTTCCCTGAGAGCAACTCCTTGTTTAAAAGCCGTTGGAGCAAATTAACTTAGCATTTTCCTTTGTATTTGCAATATCTGCCTTCAACAGTGCAGGCTGATTTGTTGCAGTTGATCTCGATGATTCAAGTTTTTTGATGCTCAATGTGATTGCATTGATTTTACTCGTATATGCCCGCACAGCCGCTGTCCATGATGCCACTGCAGCTGTGAGTGACTTCTTTTCTACATCAAGCTTTGCTGCGGCGAGTTTTGCCTGGGTCTCAGTAAGTTTTGCCTGGGTCTCAGTAAGTTTTGCCTGGGTGAGGGCTAACTCTGCTTTTTCATTTGTGATTCCAAGATCAATTACTGGTATTTGAGCGGCAAGTTTTAAAGTGATGTCAGCAGCGTCTTTGGCAGCCTTAAGGTAGGCGTTAGCTGAGTTTAGACAGTCAAGGGATAACCAGGTTAGTTTCTTACTTGTAGAGAGAGGATTCGTCCCACACTTATACTTGAATCCAGACTGACTTATTGTGGCGCCAGATTTTTTGCATGCGACACCATTTGAGATCTTTGGCGCAGCCGTGGCTGGGGCTGCAATCATCACCCCACCAGTGACGGTGAGTGCGATAAAAATCGTTGCGAGCTTGTGCATGAAAAACCTCCGAGTTGAATGGGTTAAGAGTAGCCAGGGGAGTTTGAGAAAACGCTAATAACTCGCCAAGAGAGGAGTGAATTTACTGTGAGTCTTAATCACACTCTCTAGCGGCGTTGCTTGACCCGAACACGCATCCCCAGCCTTCGAACTAGGGCCCGTGGGGCGATACCTATAACCAGAGTTAATACTTTGTACTGCCAGCCCGGGACAGAGATCGCCTTACCTTTAAGTGCATCACTCCAGGCTTTGGCGACGAGTCGGCCGGTATCTAGCCACATAAAGGAGGGCAGAGCCTTCATGGACATGCGAGCACGCTGATGAAACTCGGTTCGAGTAAAGCCTGGACACAGTGCGCTGACATGGATCTTCGTCCCAGCCAACTCAGTATGCAGAGACTCAGAGAGCACGGTCAGATAAGACTTTGCCGCGCTATAACTTCCACCAGCAATGAAACTTGCAACCGATGAGATGTTGATGATGACTCCTTTGTCACGCGCCTTCATCCCTGGAAGTACCACATGCATCAGTCGCATCGGTGTGCGCACTAGGACATCAAAGAGATCCTGCTCATCCCTCAACTCACTCACGGTGAAAGCCTTGTTGATTCCAAAGCCTGCGTTGTTGATCAGGACCTCTATCTCATGTTCGATGATATATTTTTCAACAGTTGCACATCCCATGTCAGTAGATAAATCGGCCTGTATGACGAGTGTCTGAACGCCATACGTGCTTGCAAGCCCAGCGGCCCGTTCGTTCAGGCGCGATAGATCACGAGCCACAAGGACGATATTGTAATTTTTGGATGCAAGCAGGCGTGTGAAGCTTTCACCAATTCCTACAGTCGCACCGGTCACTAACGCCCAGGATCGCATTACGCCCTCTTCAAACTCTCAGTGCACCGATCGCATGAGCTGGAACAAAGGGTTGATGTGGAGCAATCGCGGAGATGCGTCGATAGGGTGCGCTCTGTTGTGGACGCGGATCCGCCTCACCTTTGTTAGGCCACATGGACAAGGCACGCTCGGCCTGTGCGGTGATGGTAAGCGATGGATTGACCCCCAGATTCGCTGTGATGGTCGAGCCATCGACGATATGCAGAGATGGATAGTTATAGACGCGATGATATGGATCGATCACACCACGATCGGCGCTATCTCCAATCACGCATCCACCGACAAAGTGAGCGGTAAAGGGTGCATCAATCAGGTCACCGACGTGACCCCCTGCGATACCTCCATATTTATCTGCGATACGCCGCACGACCTCATTGGCGGCAGGGATATATGTTGCATTCGGCTTTGATAAATCATTAGTGGATGTCAGATGCCATCCAAACAGTCCGCGTTTTCCTCTTACAGTCACAGATGAGTCCACGTTCTGCATCGTGAGTGCAATGACAGTGCGCTGACTCCATCTGCGCACATTCAAAATCTTTCCAAGAAGAGTTGGGTTGGCGATGAACTGGCGAAGCCAATGCTTCCTGCGCCCCTTGGAGGCATATCCATCGGTCATGATGGTCTGGAGTAAGCCCATGAAGTTACTACCCTTGCCATACCTGACTGGCTCAATATGAGTGTGCTCATCGGGGAAAAACGATGATGTGATCGCACTTCCAGCACTGAAATCGATATCAGTATTTGGCATCATGGCACCGGTGAGTGCCTCACTGTTCGTTCGAGAGAGCTGGCCAAGATGATTGGACAATTGTGGAAGAGACTTCACCTTCATCTTGTGCAGAAGTTTTTGTGTGTTGTATGTGCCAGCAGCGACGATGACGTGGTCGGCCTCGAATCGAATGACACTAGCAAATGGATCATTGCTCTTGACGGCGCGGATATCCCAAGTCCCATCAGCATTGTGTGAGAATGATTTGACAGTGGTCATCGGGAAAACCTTCGCTCCTGCAGATTCGGCCAACCCTAGGTAGTTCTTTGGCAGAGTGTTTTTCGCATTGAATTGACATCCAGTCATACATGCACCACATTGTTGGCAGCCAACTCGACCTGGGCCAACGCCACCAAAGTATGGATCCTTGGCAGAAACACCTTTACCATCACCAAAATAAATCCCCAGATCGGCCATTTTGAATGTATGCCCGACACCCATCTCATCTGCGACCTCTTTCATCGCTTGATCACTGGGCGAAAAATATGGATTCTCAGCCACACCTAACATGCGACGGGCCTGGTCATACCATGGCGCTAACTCGGATTTCCAATCCGTTATCGCAGCCCACTGCGGATCCTGAAAATACTCATCACCCGGTTGATAGAGAGTATTTGCATAGACAAGTGAGCCTCCACCGACTCCAGCACCTGCAAGGATCAGGACATCTGGGAGTACATGAATACGTTGGATTCCATAACAACCGATTAAGGGGGCATAGAGAAATTTGCGCAAGCGCCAAGATGTCTTTGGAAAATCCTGATCTCGAAAGCGTCGTCCTGCCTCAAGTACTGCGACGCTATAACCCTTCTCACGCAGACGCAGAGCAGAGACCGATCCACCAAAGCCAGAACCGATGATCACAACGTCAAAGATCTTCTTCATTCCCGGGAGTCTATCTTGAGCCTAAATTCATGGCAGGATTGGTTCTTCATAGGTCCTCGTAGCTCAGTGGATAGAGCAACCGCCTCCTACGCGGTAGGTCGCAGGTTCAACTCCCGCCGAGGACACGATTTTTCAATGCTTCAAGGTGAAGCGCTGTAATGCTTTAGGCGCCCACCAGTTGCTTTCGCCAAATAACCGCATGAGCGCTGGGACCAGCAAGGCACGCACGATCGTGGCATCTAGGAGTACCGCCAAGGCGACGCCAAAGCCGAGCATTTTAATCGATGTGACCCCACTGGTGATGAAAGTTGCGAAGACAACTGCCAGCAAGACTGCAGCGGCGGTAATGATGCGAGCCGAGCGCTGTAACCCAACGGCCACAGATTCAACGTTTGATTTTCCCGCAAGATGTTCCTCACGGATACGCGATAGTAGAAAGAGTTCATAATCCATCGATAGACCAAAGACGACCACAGCCACCAGGATCACTGTGCCCGTATCGAGGGTGCCCGTGACAGTGAAGTCACCTACAAGCCATTTGAGATGACCATCGATGAAGATCCATGTGATAGCACCGAGTGTGGCACAAAGTGAGAGAGCGTTGAGAATGATCGCTTTAATCGGCAGAATGATGGAGCCTGTAAAGATAAAGATCAGTATCAAGACGCTCAATGCAATCCAACCAAGTGCTAACGGAAGTTTGTCTGCGATTCCATCCTGTGAGTCGGTGAAATCTGCGGCAGAGCCACCAATCAACGTTCCCTCTGGTCGCTCCAAGGCACGAATTTCATGGATGACTCTCTCTGATGCTGTGCTCCGTGATGCAAGAGAGGAGATGACTTGAACGCGAATATCCTCTCCAAAAACTTCAAGTGCACCGACTTTGGTAATTCCATCAATTTTCTTAACCTTGGTAAGAAATGTGGATATTTGATCCTCTTGACCTACACCCTTGGGGACTACCACCTCAATAGGGCTACCCACCAACCCATCAAAGCGAGTCTCGATAATGTGTGAGGAGAGAGCTGCCCGATTTGATGCGGGTAAAACACGTGAATCGACCTGTGCGAATGCAATATTGAGAACTGGCGCTGCCATGATGCCTAGCATGAGAAGAGATGCGATTACTACTGGTAGTGGTCTATGCATGACCGCGCGAGCAGTGCGTGCCCACCGACCATCTTCTTTTGGCGTAATCGCACCACGTCGAACAACACCCTTATCCACTCTCTCACCCAAGATCGCAAGTAGAGATGGGAGAGCAAGGACAGCACCGATAATGGCGAGAGAGATGACGGCGATTCCTGCATAACCAAATGACTTTAAGAAATCCAATGGAAAGAAAAGTAGTGAGGCCATCGTCACGAGAACGGTCAAACCTGAATAGAAGACGGTTTTGCCGGCAGTTGCAACGGTTGTGATAACTGATTGCTCAACGCTCTTCCCATGGTGGAGCTCCTCACGGAAGCGATTCACCATGAGAAGTGCATAATCGATTCCAAGGCCTAAACCCAGGCCGGTAATGAGGTTGAGAGCAAAGACACTGACATTAGTGAAGTGACTCAAGAGGAATATCAAGAAGAAAGAGCTCAGAATCGCCGTGATACCCACAAACAAGGGCATCGCCGATGCAACTAATGCTCCAAATACAAATATCAATAAGAGAAATGTCAGAGGTATGGCGATTGACTCGGCCAGAACTAAATCTTTTTCGATTCGCTCATTGATTGCATGAGTGATTACTCCTGCGCCACCGGCATAGACCTGCAAGCCCTGGTAATCACCGTCAAAATCTCTTTGGATCTGTGCACCAAGTGCGCTGAATCCATCCCAATCATCCGCCTTGAAATCGGCGTATACGAGGATAAATGAGGCTTTGCCATCTTGTGATTTCATTGATGGGGCACCACCTGTTGACCAGTACGAGTATGTCTTGGTAACCCCTTTTATTGCACTAATCTCTCTCTCCAACGCAAGAGCTCTTGTACTTACCGCTGGATCATCTACACTTGAGGTCGAGTCCACAACCAATGTCACAACAGGCTCTTGAACTTTGAATTTATTGATTATGTAATCCGTGGCCTTGTAGGACTCGCTAGCCTTGTCAGAGTAGCCACCGCTATCTAGTCGTCCAAATGCTTGAAAGCCGATAGCACCTGCTGCGATGGTGCCCAAGAGGAATAGGGTGAGGGTCAATTTGCTACTTCTGACGATGAATCGGCCTAGCTTCTCAAACACACCCGACTCCCGTTTCTACATCTAGAATGCTCTTCATGAGTGAAATATTCCCAAAAGTCACTTCCGATGAGATTGATCCGCAAGCTGGGGCAGACTCTGCCCAACGCGATGAGGATATTGCTTCAGATAAACCACCGCATCATGAGAATTAATCCACCTTTGATGTCGAGGCTGCAGGCGCAGTTGGAGCAGGCGCAGTTGGAGCAGGGGTTGTTGGAGCAGGGGTTGTGCTCTCCCCCGTTGTTTTCTTTGCAACTGAGTCGGTTTTATAAAAACCAGAGCCTTTGAAGACAACACCTACAGCAGAGTAAATCTTTCGAATCTCACCCGAGCATTCGGGGCAACTCGTTAAGGAGTTATCGGAGAAGGATTGAATCGCCTCGAACTCGTGAGAGCAGGCGGTGCATGCGTATTGATAGGTAGGCATATCGGCTCCGAATCCTGGTGATAGACCCTCTTTGGGGTAGATACCAAGTCTAAAGAAGTGGCACGATAGGGTCGAATCCAGATGAGAAAACAGAGGGAGTGCGTTGAAACTGAAGGCTCTAGTGGTGTTGTTCATCACCCTTGCCTATGTGGGAATGAGTACTGCCTCCAGTAACTCCTTGATTACCACCTCTCCGATTAGTGGCTCCACACTTACAACCCCACCGAGCTCGGTGACTCTCACGACCCAAAGCATGCTTATAGAGGATGCAAACGAGATGATGGTCACTGATCCATCTGGGATCCGCGTCGATGATGGAACGATTGCTGTAAATGGCGCTAGCGCTTCGATTGGATTAAAACCACTCATCGAATCTGGGATCTATCGGGTCTCCTATACCCTCTTCTCAGACGGTGAAGCACCATTACAGGGATCATTCACATTCAACTTTTCAGCACCAAGTGTTATTACACCATCCGAGCCAACTGCGATTCCAACGGTGCCAGAAAATCCCGCCAGTAGCAGTTGGGGAACAAATATTTTCATCATCGCACTTTTGATAATCGCCTTCCTTGTCTTAGTCGGGCTATCACTCTATGCACGAAAGCTATTCAGGGATCGATGATCGTTTTCGATTTCTTCGCTAAATATCTCTCGCTCATCGCAAGTTTTTCTACTATTGGGATCCTTCTGTCGATGGCTTTTTTACTTTTAGATTCAGAGGGCAGACTTTCGACTCAGGCTCAGAAACTACGGCGCCTATTGTGGGCATCTGCACTGGCATGGTCACTAGGAGCCTTCGGCAGCATTTTTTCAGCCGTTGCAGAGCTCTTGGAAAAACCCACATCTGATCTCTTTGATGCAACGACTCTGCGCTCATTCATCACGCAGGTCACTTTAGGTCAGTATCTCCTCTTTCAGACTCTTGTGGCACTGCTTGTCGCCGCCCTTGCCTTTCGAATCAAGAAGATTCTCTCAACGCTGCTCTTGATGGCTCTCTCACTCCTTGGATTGGTGGCGCCGGTCTTCCAGAGCCATGCCCAATCAAGTGGTTCACATGGATTGGCGATCGGCTCTCTCGTCATACATGTCATTGCACTCTCCCTTTGGGTGGGCGGCATCTTCGCAATCACTGTGTTGGCTCCTCAAGATCGTCCAGTTGCGCTTCCACGCTTTAGCCAGCTAGCGCTCTGGGCAGCAATCGCCGTTGTCGCAAGCGGTGGCGTGAATGCGTTGACACGCTTGAATTTCAAAGAGGCCTGGTCAAGTACATATGCATACATCGTCCTTGCCAAGATCGCCTTGACTCTGGTCTTACTCGCAATCAGTTATCTTCACCGAAAAGGTCTTACAAATCGCGATCGGATCAACTGGCCAATTTTAACTCGCTTGATATTCATTGAGGCCCTCATCATGGCCATCACCGTTGCAATGGGTGCATGGCTCTCGACAAATCATCCACCGGAGCGCGTGAGCTCCTCCGAGTTGGATCCTGCAATCGCAATCTCTGGTATCGCTACTCCTGCTGAGCCAACGTTTGCCCGCATTATTTTTGGCTACGAGCCCGATGGACTGATAATCGGTCTTTTGATTATCGCAGTGGCACTGTATGTAAAGGGTGTAGTAGTCCTTACTCGCAGAGGTGACAAGTGGCCCGTAGGTAGGACTATTGCTTTTGCCTTAGGAATTAGTGCGATTGACTTCGCAACGAGTGGTGGTCTGGGCTTATATGCACAGTTCTCTTTCTCCTATCACATGATTGCGCACATGGTCCTTGGAATGATTGCACCGATTGGAATCGTACTTGGAGCCCCCATCACACTCGCCCTGCGAACACTGCCGCAGGCTCGCCAATCAAGTGAGCGTGGTGTGCGGGGAACGCTCTTGACTGCGTTGCACTCTAAGTGGGCAGCCATATTCACCAATCCGATCACCGCTCTTGCACTCTTTGATGGCTCTTTATTTGTCCTGTACTTCACAGATTTATTCGGATTGATGATGCAAAGTCATGAGGGACATCTACTCATGAACATCCATTTCATTCTGACAGGAGTCCTTTTCTTCCATGTTGTGATAGGTATCGATCCAAATCCGCGACGTATCCCACATTTAGTTCGAATCGTGGTGGTGCTCGCAGCAATGAGCATTCATGCATTCTTTTCGGTAGCTTTGATGTCATCAACTACCTTGATTGATAAGGGATACTTCGCCTCACTTAAGACACCCTGGTTCACTGATTTCTTGGCTGATCAGCGCTTAGGCGGATCAGTGGGCTGGGCGATGGGTGAGATTCCAATCCTCTTGGCCTTAGTGGTGACTTTCATCAGTTGGGTAAAAGATGATTCTCGTGAAGCACGACGAATAGACCGCAACTCTGCCAGGGCCGCTGCGATGGGGATGCCTGATGATCTTGCGCAATATAATCTCTATTTGCAGGAGTTGGGTAAACGCGATAGAAAGGAGCCCTAATGGAGAATCTATTCGACCTATCGCGTGAGTACAAAGATCTGCGCTCTAGTGTGCGGGCGCTATCAGAGAAAGAGATAGCCCCCTTTGCCCAATCTGTCGATGAAGATCACCGATACCCGCAAGAGGCGGCCGATGCATTACAGAAAGCTGGTCTGAGCGCCGCGCACGTTCCAACTGAGTATGGTGGCGATGGCGCTGATGCGCTAGCAACCGTCATTATCATCGAAGAAGTCGCACGGGCCTGCGGAGCGTCATCGTTGATACCTGCAGTGAACAAACTTGGATCTCTTCCTCTCATACTGGGAGGAAATGAAGAGCAGAAGCAACGCTGGTTATCACAGCTAGTTGCGGGAAAAGGTTTTTCTTATTGTCTCTCTGAATCTGAGGCGGGTTCAGATGCATCCGCCCTACGCACAAAGGTCGAGCGCGATGGTGATTGTTGGATATTGAATGGAAGCAAGAAGTGGATCTCCAACGCCGGTGTCTCTGAGTTCTATACCGTTGTCGCACAGGGCGATGCATCCCTTGGCTCCAAAGGAATCACCGCCTTCATCGTGGAGAAATCCGATCCTGGAATCTCTTTTGGGGCACCAGAGAAGAAGATGGGTTTTCGAGGCTCTCCGACTCGTGAGGTCTACTTCGATAATGTCAGACTTGGTGATGAGCGAAGAATCAGTGAAGTGGGTGCAGGCTTTGCCCTAGCGATGAATACTTTGGATCACACACGGATCACAATCGCGGCACAAGCCTTGGGTCTTGCCCAGGGAGCACTCGATGTGGCAACTAAGTACTCGCATGAGCGTAAGCAGTTTGGTAAGGAGATATTTGATTTTCAAGCAGTCCAGTTTATGTTGGCGGAGATGGCGATGAATATTGAGGCTGCACGCCAACTCACTTATGCCGCTGCGGTCAAGAGCGAGAATAATGAGAAGGATCTGCGATTCTTCTCGGCGGCAAGCAAATGCTTCACCAGTGATATGGCGATGAGGGTCACTCAGGATGCGATTCAGGTCCTAGGTGGATATGGATATGTATCGGATTATCCTGTCGAGCGGATGATGAGAGATGCAAAACTAACGCAGATATACGAGGGTACAAATCAGATCCAACGTATCGTTATGGCGCGTAACCTTCCACATCTTTAAGAGTTAAAGCGCACAAGAATTGATGGGGTAGCCGCTGCATCCAGGGCAATGTCATGTGGCTCTCGTGGAAGCTCCGTGGTTGAAAGCTCTCCTGTATGGACTAGTCCGATTTTCCATCCTGGCAGATGAGCAAGTGCGCGATCATAGTAGCCACCTCCCTGTCCAAGTCGGTAGCCGTTCCGATCGATATGTAAGGCAGGAACAATGATCACATCGATACCATCTAGATCAGAGACTGGATTGCCAATCGGCTCGGAGAGATTCTTGGTGATCTTGAGTCGACTCTCATCACCACCCCACTCAATCCAATCAAGGAGTTCGCCGTTTACTCGCGGTAGTAACAAACGTTTTCCATCTCGCAGTAATGCCTGATTGATCTCTGTCGTACTTGGTTCGACACCATATGAGAAGTAAGAGGCAACCGTGGATGCAGCGAGAATCTCAGGTGATTTTAAGATGACATTGAAGTTTGATGGAATGAATCTCTGGCTACGTTCACGGCGTAAGCGTTCACGCAGAGCTTTCTTAACTGTGTTCTGATTCATCTCTTTTCTCCCAGTCATTTGCGGGCTAAATCCCAAAGAATGCATGGCCCAACAAGTATGGTGTGATTATGGCAGAGCACACGAGGGTAGATGGTTTTCTCACCTCCCTGCTTGCAATCTGCAAACCCCTCGACTCTTTTGACATGCCGCTTCTAGATGCTCATGGGGCCACACTCTCTGAGGATATCTACGCAGGGGAGCGCCTTGTCATGCGTGCGGGCAGTCGTATCCGCTCAACACAGATCGGCCTGGCTGCATCTATCGGGCGAGATCACTTGCCCACTCGCCCTCATCCTCGAGTGGTCGTGCTCTCAGCTGGTCCCGACCTTGTCGAGCCAGGCACATCGCTTTCGGGTCAAGAGGAGTACGAGACAAACTCGTGGCTACTGACAACTGCGGTGCGTGAAGTGGGGGCAGTTGCATATCGCGTCCATTCGATTCCAGATGATGAGGATGAACTCCAGAGTGTCATCGAGGATCAACTAGTCCGTGCAGACCTGATCATCATTAGTGGTGAGCGCCAGGATGATTCATTTGATCTGATTACCCGCACGCTCTCAAGGATCGGTGAAATCACAACCGTTGATTTGGCGATCGAGATGAGTGGACGTCATAACTTTGGTCAAATCGGCCCAGATAAGGTTCCAGTGATAACACTTCCAGGGGATCCAATAGCGGCATACATCTCATTCGAACTCTTTGTCCGTCCAATGATCCGGACAATGCTCGGGGCAGCGACCATTCATCGCCCATCGGTGAGTGCAAAACTTGAGAAAACCGTTGCATCGGCTCCGGGAGTGCGCTCCTATATCCGTGCAACCCTCTCAGAGGATGCACAGTCAGTCATGCCACTTGAAGATCAAGAAGAGCTCTCAACGCTCTCTGATGCCACTGCATTCATAGCAATCGCCGAACAAGAGACACATCTATCGGCTGGGGATCGGGTCACTGTTGTGATCCTTGAACGTAGATATATTTAATCAGGCTATGAATCAGCATTGGCCCGTGGTTGTTCCGGGGGATCTGATCTCTCTTCGACCTCTCAGGTATCGCGACCGCAGGCGATGGAACTCGCTGCGTGCAGAAAATCGCACCTGGTTGGCGCCATGGGAGGCCACGGTCCCGAGCCTCAATACAAGGGCAGAGCAGCAGGCACTTCCCTCTTTTCTTGAGATGGTCCGGACCCTCAATCGCGAGGCGCGCAAGGCCCGATCCTTCTCATTTGCAATCTGGCAAGGTGGCAATCTAATCGGGCAGATCTCCCTGGGTGGTGTGATTTATGGGGCGCTGCGGGGGGGCCACATTGGATATTGGATAGATCGCAACTATGCAAATAAGGGCTATACAACAATGGCAGTAGAGCTTTTGACGAATTTCGCATTTACACATCTGCTGCTGCACCGCCTTGAGATCAACCTTCGCCCAGAAAATACGGCATCTCGTAAAGTCGCAGAGAAAGCAGGATATGTATTGGAGGGTGATCGGGCACGATATTTACATATTGATGGAGATTGGCGCGACCACATCTGCTTCGTCAAAGAAAATCCCTCTATTAGGTAGCCTCCAAATCCCCAAAAAGTATTCACTTCTACCTTATCTTTATCCATCATGACGTCGGGGCTTATCTATATTGCGATCATCGGTATGTGGGTCGCATATTTTGCACCCCGCTGGATTCATGACCGCAACGAGTTCTCAGGTAAATCAGTAGAGCGATTCAAAGTTGCATTGACAGTTGTCGCAAATTCTTTACCAAATACAAATCAGGGTAACGTTCTCCATCATATTGATTTGGACCGCGAGGCTAAGATTGCCCAGTTATTGATGCGCCGGCGAATCATATTTGTTTTATTAACGTTTTTTCTCACAACAACACTTGTAGGTGGATTCATGAAATCTATGCCGTTCTTATATGCCCTTATCCCTGCGACCGGAATCCTCATTTATATCGCAAAGGTGCGACGCCAAACTATCGCCGATAGTATCCAACATCGCCGTATCCAACAGTTGCACAGGCGAACATCAGGAGTCTCTGCGACAAATCTCGTTGAGGTTGTGACACCAAAGAGTTCACAAGAGCATTGGATTCCTCTCTCAGAGCGCGAGCTCAAAGGAGTGGTTCTCTTGCCTCAAGGAAGCGCATCAGTCCGAAATCCATGGCAACCAGATGATGTTCCTGTACCAACATATGTGAGTGCACCCAAGGCGATAGTCTCAAAGCGAGTCATTGATCTAACAACACCAGGTGTATGGAGCGATGAACAAGAGCGGCTCGAACGCGAGGCACTTGCCGCTGCCTCACCCTCACGAGATGAGATCTTCGATCAACAACTTGCAGATGAAGCAGTTGAGCGCCTCAAGAAGTCATGGGCATCCAACGAGTAATCAAATCCAGGAGCTAAACCACATCCGCTTTAACCACTCTGAATAATCTATGACTTCACCCGTAAAGAGTGGCAAAAAGTAGATGAAGTTGAGAAAGACAAGAACTGTGAGCCCGCTGACGATACTGATGGATGCTCCAGGTGCCAAAAAGCTATCTAGGAGTAGCTTTGCGCAGTAGATAATCGCCAGAATCATAAAGGGCTCAAATATGACTGCGTAGAAGGTGAAAACCGTCCGCTCCTGAAAGAAAAACCATGGAAGATACCCGGCGCTCATACCCAGGATGACGAGAGAGGGCAGGGTTTCTATCCGTCTCATGGCCACTGAGCGCAGCCAAAAACCCAAAACGATGGCGATGGCGATGGTGCCGACCCACCAAAGAATCGGAGTTCCAATCGCTAAGACCTCTTGTGCGCAGTTCTTTGACTCACACCCTTGCGGTGATTCATAAAAGAAAGATGTTGGCCGACCCATGATCAACCAACTCCAAGGATTTGCTTGATACGAATGTTTCTCAGTCAGGCCCGTATGAAAGCCGAGCATCTGCTCATGATAATGCCACCACGATGCAATTGGATTTGAGGACCATTGACGATCCCAACCACGTGTACTAGCAAACCATCCGCTCCATGTAGATATGTAAATCGCGATCGGTAGTAATCCGTATTGTGTGGACGTGATGAGAGTGGGTCTGATGATTTGCTTTCCAGAGTGTGAGGTAAAGCTTCGGTAGAGTGAGATGACTCCGATAGCGACCAAGAAATAAATAGCACTCCACTTTGTTCCCATCGCCAAGCCAATCGCGATACCTGCATACCAGTGGCGTTCTCGATGCCATAAATACACTGCAAGCAGGACAAAGAAAGTAAGAAAGAGATCCAGGAGAGCTGTCCGTGAGTGTACGAGCATTAATCCATCCATTGCCATCAAAGCTGTAGCAATCGCAGTCAATACTGGCGAGAAGAAGAGGACGTGTACGAAGCGGGCGAAAAGTAAGAGGAGAAAAACTCCGACTATCGCAGTTGCAAACCTCCAACCAAACTCATTGTCCCCGAAAATCTGCATCCCAAGGGCTATGAGCCATTTCCCAACAGGAGGGTGGACGATGAACTCTGGCTGGTCTGCCGATATTTCGACACCGAACTTTAAAAAATCTCGAGCCCCATCAACGTAATAGACCTCATCAAAGACATAGCCCTTGGGCTCTGAAAGATTGATCAGACGTATCGCCAAGGACAGGAGCGCGATTACTATCGGAGCCAGCGCAGCGATCATGTGAGTAATCGTATGGGCTCAATTGGGAGGAATTACTGAGATGATGGGTCAATGGCGCTTATCTTGGCTGCGACCCCACTTGGTAACCCCGGTGATGCAAGCCCGCGCCTGAGGGCGGCCATCGAGAGTGCGACTCTTATCGCCGCTGAAGACTCACGCAGATTTCATCGCCTCTGTGCAGATATTGGAACTACCTTCAATGCCAAGGTGCTCTCTTTTTTTGAGGGTAATGAAGATGAGCGAACACGTGAACTCATAGAACACCTACAAAACGGTGCAACAGTACTAATCATCTCCGATGCCGGTATGCCCACGATTAGTGATCCAGGTTTTCGACTGATGAGAGGTGCAATCGAACATGGGATCGAGGTAAGTGTGATCCCAGGTCCAAGTGCGGTGACGATGGCAGTCGCTCTGTCTGGTCTGCCCACAGATCGCTTCACATTTGAAGGCTTTGCTCCCCGGGCGGGTGGGGCACGAGCATCTGCCTTTGAAAAACTCCGACATGAAGAGCGCACTATGGTCTTCTTCGAGGCACCACATCGCTTGGGTGATTGCCTAGTCGATGCGATCGCAGTATTTGGTGCAGATCGACGCGGCGCAATCTGTCGGGAGATGACCAAGCGATATGAACAGACGATTCGTGGCCCATTAGCCGAGCTCTCATTATGGGCAGATAACAATGAAGTTCTTGGGGAGATCACTCTTGTCATCTCGGGAGCAAAATCCGACTCAGCGATCAAAACGGCCGCAGAGATGCTGGCTCGTGTTCGTGAATTCGAGAGTGTAGGTATGGATCGTAAAACAGCGATTACATCGGTAGCACAAGAGTTTGGTATCGCTAAGCGCCTAGTTTATGCAGCCGTAGTCGATGCGAATAAGATGAGCCTGTGACCAAGTCCTTTTATCTCACGACGCCGATTTACTATGTTAATGACGCTCCTCATATAGGACACGCTTACACAACCGTTGCCGGTGATGTTCTTACGCGTTGGCATCGTCAGAAAGGGGAGTCAGTCTGGTTTTTGACTGGTACTGATGAGCATGGCCAGAAGGTGATGCGCACTGCCGAAGAGAACAACACGGCTCCACAGCTCTGGGTAGATCGGTTAGTGCGTGATGCGTGGAAGCCCAACTGGGCCGCTCTCAATATTGCCAACGATGATTTCATTCGCACAACTGAAGATCGTCATACGGTGAGAGTACAAAAATTCCTGCAATCCTTGAAAGACTCAGGGCATATTTATGAGGGAAAGTACGAGGGCCCTTATTGTGTCGGCTGCGAAGAGTTCAAACTACCCGGTGATCTGATCGATATTGATGGCCAAAAATGCTGCCCTACCCATAGTAAGCCGATTGAACTAGTGAATGAGAACAACTGGTTCTTCAAGCTTTCAGGATTCTCGCAGCGCTTACTTGAGCACTACCGCTCCAACCCAGATGCCTGCGCGCCAGAGAGTGCCCGCAATGAGGTGATCGCTTTTCTTGAGGGTGGGGTCTCAGATTTATCTATCTCACGTTCGACATTTGACTGGGGAGTCCCAGTTCCATGGGATACCGATCAAGTCGTGTATGTATGGTTTGATGCGCTCTTAAATTACGCAACTGCAGTTGGCCTCACCGATACCCCAGATAGCCAGGGAGGCAAAAAGTTTGCAGCCACCTGGCCGGCTGATGTGCACCTAGTAGGCAAAGATATTTTGCGATTCCATGCAGTCATCTGGCCAGCGATGCTCATGGCCGCAGGCATTGACGTGCCTAAGAAGGTATTTGCCCATGGTTGGTTGCTGGTGGGTGGTGAGAAGATGAGTAAGAGTAAGTTGACTGGTATCGCGCCAAAAGACATCACCAATCACTTTGGTATTGATGCATTTAGATACTACTTTCTGCGAGCAATCCCATTTGGTAGTGATGGCTCGTTCTCATGGGAGGACATGTCGGCGCGCTACACCTCTGAGCTAGCAAATGACTTTGGCAACTTGGTATCTCGTTCGGCGGCGATGATCGAGAAATACTGTGATGGTCGACTACCTGCTGTGAGTCATGATGTGGCTCTGGAGGCAGAGCTCATGAATGCGGTGGTTCAGGCCGATGCAGCGATGTGCGCATTAGATTTTCAAGGTGGCATCCTTGCAATCATGGAGTTCTGCAAGAAGGTAAATGGTTATGTCACCGAAAAACAGCCCTGGATCCTGGCGAAGGATCCAGCACATCAAGAGACACTACATGAGGTTTTGTACAACACCGCAGAATCACTGCGTGCCCTTGCCGTCCTATTGAACGCGCTTATGCCATCAACGTGTGAGATCTTGTGGCAGAGTTTGGGCGCGCAATCTGTCTTGGGAGATCTCTCTGCACAAAAAATCAGTGATGTCGCACGATGGGGTCAATTACCGCAAGGTGTGAGCGTGACCAAGGTTGCATCTTTGTTCCCTCGCTTAGAGGATAACGTCTAAAAGATATGGCCGATCGCCACACCCGCGATAGTGATCGCAAGCAAGCACCTTTGCCAGAGCCATTACCTGTTCCAACCGTAGATTCACATGCACATATGGAGATCATCACCAATACCGCGCCTGATTCAGCCGAGGTTGGTGATGTCATTGCCCAGGCACGATCAGTCAACGTTGATCGCATAGTCCAAGTCGGATACTCGGCAGAGCAATCACGGTGGTGTGTAGCTGCGGCAGAAAAATGGAGTAGTTCTGTATTGGCCACGGTTGCTCTACACCCAAATGAGGCTCCCATAGTCGCTGATCTTGATGCAGATCTTGCAATCATCGCCGAACTAGCCCAACATCTGCGTGTACGTGCGATCGGAGAGACAGGACTCGATTACTTTAGAACTCCACCAGAGCTTCGTGCACGCCAACAAGCCTCATTCAAATGGCACATTGAGTTGGCAAAGAGAACCAACAAAGCGTTGGTCATCCACGATCGTGATTCGCATGATGATATCTTGTCGATTCTCCTGGAGGTCGGTGCTCCGCCGAACGTCATCTTCCACTGTTTTTCAGGTGATGTCAGTATGGCAAAGCTCTGTATCGAGCGAGGCTACCTACTCTCGTTTGCAGGCACAGTGACCTTCAAAAATGCACCTGGCCTGCGAGATGCCCTTAAATTGGTTCCGATGGAGCAGTTGTTGGTCGAGACTGATTCACCGTTTTTGGCACCGATGCCACACCGGGGTAGGAGTAATACACCCGCCCAGGTCGCTCATATCGTACGTGCGATGGCCTCAGTGCGTAATTGTGATGTTGGTGAACTGGCCTTCACATTGGGCAATAACGCCGAACGTGTCTTTGGTTCATTTACCTCATGAGTCTGCTTGGCGCTGCCACGATTCGCGAATTAGCCACAGCCCTAGATTTGAAACCCTCAAAATCCTTAGGTCAGAACTTTGTCATCGATTCAAACATCTGCACCAAGATCGTGCGCATCGCAGGTGTCACTCAAGATGACATCGCACTGGAAATCGGTCCGGGTCTTGGATCATTGACCCTGGCCTTGCTAGAGAACGCTGCATCCGTCATCGCAGTTGAGATCGATCATCGCCTTGCGAGACAGCTCCCAATAACAATCTCCAGATACAGTCAGCACCCTGAGAACTTGAGAGTGATTCAGGCCGATGCCCTGGGCTTAACAGAGCTGGATATTCAACCAACGGTGCTAGTCGCTAACTTGCCCTACAACGTCTCTGTTCCAGTCCTTTTGCATCTCTTGGAGAGATTTCCAACTCTTCGCACGGGTGTTGTCATGGTTCAGGCAGAGGTCGCAGATCGTTTAGCAGCTCATCCTGGTACGAAGGAGTACGGGGTTCCATCACTCAAGGTGGCGTGGTGGGCAGAGGTCAAGGCCGCTGGTTCGGTCTCGCGCTCGGTCTTTTGGCCGGTACCAAATGTGGATTCAAAACTCGTCACATTCGCACGCCGTGCCAGCCCAGGTGATGAGGGCCTGCGTAGAAAATGCTTTGCAATAATCGATGCGGCATTTGCCCAACGCCGAAAAATGTTGCGCTCGGCTCTTTCTACTTTGTATGGCTCCACTGCAGCGGCCCAGGAGATTCTGATACGGGCAGGTATCGATCCGACACTACGTGGAGAGGCTCTTAATATCTCAAGTTTTTATTCCATAGCATCATCTGAACCTGACAATGGCTAGCCAAGGCAATAAGGTCAACTCATGTCAGTCAAGAGCGTGACCGTACGAGTTCCAGCAAAGGTCAACCTGCAACTCTCAATAGGTCCACGTGAGGCCGACGGCTTTCACAACGTTGTGAGCGTATTCCAGGCGATCTCTATCTTTGATGATGTCACCGTGACTTTTAGCCCCCCAAAGAGTGGTCTGACTATCTCATTGGTGGGGGATCAGACACACGGGGTCCCACAAGATGATAGCAATCTAGCGATGCGAGCAATTACCTTACTAGCCAAAGAGTATGACTTAGAGATCGATGCCCACCTTGAGATTAAAAAGACAATTCCAGTTGCAGGAGGTATGGCTGGAGGAAGCGCAGATGCAGCGGCAGCGATAGTTGCAATCGACTATTTATATTCACTCGGCATGAGTCGTGAGGAAATGTCAGAGATTGCTACACAGTTAGGTAGTGATGTCCCATTCATGTTAAGTGGAGGGACTGCGATAGGGACAGGTCATGGTGATCAATTAACTGCAGCACTCTCACGCGGCACTTATCACTGGGTTTTAGCCCTCTCGAGTGTTGGTCTTTCTACACCCGCTGTCTACAACGAATGTGATCGCCTGCGATCGGAGTCTGAGATCGTCGAGCCGCAGACAAACGAGCATCTGATGCAGGCATTGTTGGCTGCTGATGCAAAGACAGTCGGTAAATATCTGGTAAATGATTTACAAGCGGCGGCATGTTCATTGCGCCCGGCGCTGCGATTGATTTTGGATGTTGGTCAAGAGTATGGAGCCCTTGGTGCATTGGTCTCTGGCTCTGGTCCAACCGTTGCATTCTTAGTAAGTGATGAAGAGGCCGGTCTTGATTTAGCCGTGGCGTTAACGGCAAGTGGTGTCGTAGGAAGCGTTGTGCGCGCATTTGGACCGGTTGTTGGGGCGAAAGTTCTCTCCTAATTTCATAGGCAATGGTCGTGAGCACGGTGCTTTATAAGGGAGAATATAGGTTCCGCCATTGTGTAGTGGCTAGCACATGGGCCTTTGAAGCCCAGGGTCCAGGATCGATACCTGGTGGCGGAGCGATAGGATTCATGTGTGGCCTTAGAGACCGTGATCATTCTTGCAGCAGGTGAGGGAACACGGATGAAATCAGAGCAGGCCAAAGTCCTCCATAGCATTGCGGGTCGTTCATTACTCGGACATGTGCTCGCCGCCGTCGATCAGCTCAAGCCGGCACAGACACGTATCGTTGTCGGAGCAGATCGAGAGAGCGTTCAGGCACATATCGCCCAGATCGCCCCATCTGCAATAACTATTGTTCAAGAGCGTCGTGGTGGTACAGGCCATGCAGTCCAGTTAGCTCTGGCAGGTCAAGCCTCCCGGGGTACAACACTGGTCTTAGCCGGTGATACACCGATGCTCACAGGCCAGTCCCTTGCAACCTTCCTAGATGCGCATATCAATGGAGAATTTAGCGCATCGGTCCTGACCACCGAACACCCCGATCCAAGCGGATATGGGCGCATCATCCGTGATGAAAGTGGTGAGCTCTCACGTATTGTTGAAGAGCGAGATGCTACCGATGATGAGAGATTCGTATGTGAGATCAACTCAGGAGTTTATGCATTTGATAGTGTCAAATTAGCGGCCTCAATTGGAGAGATTACAGATGCAAACTCGCAGAGGGAGTTGTATCTGACCGATGTAATCGGGATCTTAAAGCGTAAGGGTGAGTCAATCGCTGCTGTGATGATCGAGGATTTCACCGAGATTCTTGGAGTCAATGATCGTGTGCAATTAGCCGAGAGCGCAGCGCTATTGCGGGATCGCATCAACAATCAGTGGATGCGCGAGGGAGTAACGATTATTGATCCCACGACTACATGGATAGATATCACGGCCAAGCTCTCCCATGATGTCACCATCCATCCTGGAAGTGCCATTATGGGTACGACTACGATTGCTAAAGGCGCTGTTATCGGCCCGAGAACGAGTTTGAGGGACTGTGTCGTGAAAGAGAGTGCATCGGTTCTTGAATCTATCGCCATCGACTCTGTGATTGGCCAGTCTGCCACAGTGGGGCCTTTCACCTACCTGCGCAATGGCACAGTGCTAGGTGAGGGCACAAAGGCCGGTGCATTTGTCGAGATGAAGAACTCAACGGTGGGTACGGGATCAAAAGTCCCACACCTCTCCTATGTTGGCGATGCCACCATTGGTGAGGGTAGCAATATCGGTGCAGCGACGATCTTCGTCAACTATGACGGTGTTGATAAGCACCAGACAACCATTGGTGATCATGTGCGTATCGGAAGTGACACGATGCTCGTAGCACCTGTGACTATTGGTGATGGCGCATATACCGCGGCCGGATCTGTGATAACTGAGGATGTCCCAGCCGGTGCGATTGGTGTTGGCCGAGCCAAGCAGAGAAATGTAATAGATTGGGTCCTGCGCAAGCGTGCCGGCAGTAAATCTGCGCAGGCGGCCGAGGCAAGGAAAAAGAAGGGCTAAACATGGGAGAGATCCGGTTATCTTCTGAGAAGCGGTTACGTTTATTTTCAGGACGCGGATACCCCGAACTAGCCGATGATGTCGCCTCCGAACTAGGTGTGGAGTTAACACCGACATCTGCATATGACTTTTCAAATGGTGAGATTTTTGTCCGCTTTGAGGAGTCGGTCCGTGGCTGCGATGCATTCGTCTTGCAAAGTCACTCGGCTCCAGTCAACAAGCAGATTATGGAACAACTCATTATGGTCGATGCGCTTAAGCGGGCATCAGCCAAACGGATTACCGTTGTCACCCCCTTTTATGGATATGCACGTCAAGATAAGAAACATCGTGGACGCGAGCCTATATCTGCGCGCTTGATGGCCGATCTTTTCAAGACAGCGGGCGCAGATCGCTTGATGGTCGTGGATCTTCATGCATCACAGATTCAAGGCTTCTTTGATGGCCCCGTCGATCACCTCTTCGCACTTCCTATGCTTGCAAACTATGTTGGCAGCAAGGTCGATCGCACGCGCCTGACGATCGTCTCACCAGACTCTGGTCGAGTGCGTGTCGCTGAGCGATGGTCAGATCTGCTGGGGGGCTGTCCTATCGCCTTTATCCATAAGACTCGCGATGCTCGAGTCCCCAATGAGGCCGTCGTTGGTCGCGTCGTCGGTGATGTGCAGGGACAAACATGTGTGGTCATCGATGACATGATCGATACAGCCGGCACAATCACCAAGGCAGTAGATGCTCTATTCCAGACCGGTGCCAAAGATGTCATCGTCGCGGCAACTCATGGAGTCTTTTCTGGCCCAGCCGCTGAGCGGCTACGTGATTGCAAGGCATCTGAAGTCGTCATCACGAACACACTTCCGATTTCAGATGAGCAGAGGTTTGAGGGCCTTACGGTCTTATCAATTGCACCACTGATTGCACGGGCCATTCGCGAAGTGTTCGAGGATGGCTCGGTCACAAGCCTCTTTGATGGCCACTCCTAAGAGCGATTTGCTTAATCTGCACTTGCCAGGCTAATCTTTGGCCTGTTCCGGCGAGGGTGTGAAAGTACTTCCGTAATCGACGGTTGAGGATTTAAATCCTTTCTGGAACTTTGTGTTGAAACCGAAGTTTTCACTAGAGGAGTACTTGAAAATGGCAGAGATCACTATCAATGGTGTTGTTCGTACCGAATTTGGTAAGGGCGCATCACGTCGTGCACGTCGCGATGGTTTGGTCCCTGCCGTCATTTACGGCCACGGCGAGAAGCCTCAGCACATCACTCTTCCTGCTCGCGAACTTGGTGTCGCCTTGAAGCACTCAAACGTCTTGCTCGACATCGTTATCGATGGAAAGACTGAGCTCACCCTGCCTAAGGCCATAGTTCGACACCCTCTCAAGCAGATCCTTGAGCATGTGGATCTAGTGCTTGTTCGTCGTGGAGAAAAAGTCGTTGTCTCCGTCCCAGTCCACGCCACTGGCGAGTACGACCGCGATGGAATTCTTGAGCATGTGAACAACACAATCGATGTTTTGGTCGAAGCAACTGCAATCCCTAACTTCCTTGAACTCGATATCACCGGACTTGCAGCGGGCCTATCCCTTTATGCTGGCGATGTTGTGCTTCCTGCAGGAGTCGTTCTTGAATCAGATCCAAAGATGATCGTTGTTCACATCTCAGAGCGCTCGACTATCGTTGAGGAAGTTGCCCCTGTTGTGGTGGCAGCCGATGCCAGCGCTGAAGCACCTGCAGCTGATACCGAGAAGAAAGACTCCTAACCCTTACGATTGGCCGTATGGTGTGGTTGGTTGTAGGACTCGGTAACCCTGGAGATCAATACTCTGCCACTCGCCATAACGTGGGGCAGATGGTGATCGCGAAGCTCCTTGATCGGCATAAACTCACACTCTCCTCACATAAATCCCAGACCGAGGTTGCAACCTATAAATTAGGCGTCGGTAATGAGACTGAGTCGATCATCTTGGCACGATCTAAGGGCTTCATGAATGAGACGGGCGGTCCCGTGAAGGCACTTGCAACTTTTTACTCTGTTCAAACCGATGCGATCATCGCCTTACATGATGAGCTCGATATCGGATTTTCTACGATTCGCTGCAAGTTTTCAGGTGGCGACAATGGCCATAATGGACTCAAATCTATGACCTCTGCCTTTGCAACGCCAGAGTACTTTCGAGTGCGACTTGGAATTGGACGGCCTATGGGCCAACAAGATCCAGCCGACTTCGTCCTTAAGGCCTTCTCAAAGCTTGAACAGAGGGATTTGGGCGAGTTCATCTTGCGTGGCGCAGATGTTGTTGAATCCCTCATCACACAAGGACTCGAGCGCACTCAGAGCGCCTTTAATAGCTAGTGATCAACCTGTATTTCGAAGGCCTGCAGCGACACCGTTGATCGTGAGCAGTAAGGCGCGTTGCAAAATTGGATCGGCTGGGCCTTGTTCCTGCCTTACACGCTTAAGCAGGTTGATCTGCAGCAAGTGAATCGGTGAAAGATATGCATCCCGAACGGCCAATGTGCGTGCCAAGATCGCCTGATCGCCAAGAAGAGAATCTTTCTTGGTGAGTAGCAGGATCTCAGATACCGTCAGATCAAACTCGGCCTGAATTGTATCGAGGAAGTGATGCAGGTTCGCAGGTACAAGAGCATTCACATATCCACGAGCAAGAGATAAGTCGGTCTTGGCCAGAGTCATCTCAACGTTACTGATGAAGGTATGAAAGAAGTGCCACTGCGCAAGCATGGTGGCAAGGACATCGGATTTACCGGCTTGGCGAGCGGCCTTGAGACCAGAGCCGACACCGAACCAACCAGGCACAATCTGGCGCGACTGTGTCCAACCAAATACCCAAGGTATCGCGCGCAGCGCATCGAGCCCACCTTTGGCATCGGGGCGGCGTGATGGACGCGAGCCTAGGAAGAGATTTCCTAACTGTTCAACTGGTGTAGATGCATAGAAATAAGCAGGTAGGTCATCGTGCTCAATCAACTCTCGATACATACTGAAGGCTCGATCGCTGACCAACTGCATGCACTCATTCCATGTGGCCAAGGCTTGTGGGCTCTGTCGTGGTGCACGATTGAGAACGGTCGCCTCGAGTGATGCTGCAAGAGTCAACTCAACATGCTCGCGCGCAAGTGATGGAAGAGCATACTTATCACTGATGACCTCACCTTGTTCAGTCATCTTGATGTGACCATCCACAGATCCCCATGGAAGTGCGATGAGCGCCTCATAGGTGGGTCCGCCACCACGGCCAACTGAGCCACCACGGCCATGGAACAGGCGCAACTGGACTCCATGCCTCATCGCAACATCGCGTAAAGAGCGCTGAGCACGATGGATCTCCCACTGACTTGTTGCAATCCCTGCATCTTTATTGGAATCAGAGTATCCAAGCATGACCTCTTGTAGATCACCACGAAGAGTGACTATCTCTCGATATGTTGGATCGCTCAACAACTGATCAAGGATCTCACCAGCGGCTCGCAGTTCGGCAACGGTCTCTAGTAATGGAGCAAAGCCGATGAGGGCTACGCCCTTTGCGATATTGATCAGCCCAGTTTGAGTCGCAATAACAACTGCGGCTATCAGATCATCTGCGCCCTTGGTCATCGAGACGATATATGTCTCGATGGCTTCAGGGCCAAATCGTTCAATTAAATCTGCGATAGCGATGAAGGTATCAAGAACCTTCTTTGCATTGGCATCTAGAGAAGTTGTATCCAAGCTCACCCCAGCCTTCAAAAACCCACTGAGGATCTCAAATCTTTGTGCATGTGATTTTTCTAGATAGCCATCGATGTTGATAATTTGATTGAGAAGAGAGTGATGTGCATCTGAGTGCTCACGAATATCCAAAGTCGCATGTGTGATTCCAAAGGCTGCAACGGTACGAATAGTGCGCTCTAGGAGGCCCGTAGCGATAAGTTCACCCTTGTGCTCAAAGAGGGAGTCACGCATCAGGCTCAGATCAGATAGTAGCTCAGAGGTATCTTTATAATCACGATGGGGAACATGCGCAGTATTCTTTGCATGGCGCTCACGTGTCATCGCAAGGCGATGTGCAATCGCGGTTGCCTTGAGTCGATATGGCTCCTCGGCATTTAATCTCAGGAAGCGCTCTTCGAACTCGGGGATATGTGCTAAATCTCTCTCTACCGATGCCGATAGTTCGGCGGTTGCACCCGCGATCCTCGTCGAGACTGAGAGCAGTTGACGCAGAGAGTCCATCGCAGCGATTGTCACTCTGATCGCATGGCCCACCTGGAGCACCATGGCATCGGTTGTTATCTGCGAAGTGATGTTTGGGTTTCCATCACGATCTCCACCGATCCAACTACCGAAGGAGAGGGGGCGGGCGGTAACCGGTAGGTCGACACCAATACGTCTTATCTGCCGAGCAAACTCATCTAGGACCTCAGGCACTGTCACTTGAAACAAGTCATCAAGGTAATAGAGAGCATTCATCGCCTCATCCAGGGGCTCGGGTTGATCCAATCGAAGCTCATCGGTCTGCCAGAGCAAGTCAATCGTTTCGGCTAAGCGTTGTGTCTGGGCTGGATCTTGTGGATTATCAAGGAGCTCTACAATGCGTCCCATTTTACTCAGAACCGATCTACGTGCAGCCTCGGTTGGATGTGCGGTAAAGACTGGGCGCACAGACATCTGATTGACCCACTGTGCGACTTGCTCGTGGGTCAACTCATGACCAGGTATCTGTGCGACTAATGCGGCCTGGATTTTATCCACCGCACGTGCAATCCATGATCCTCCTGCTATGCGAGAGTTAGCGATGACGCGAGAGCGGTGGACTTGCTCTGCAACATTGGCAAGGTGAAAGTAGGTACTAAAGGCACGTGCCAACTGCACTGAATCATCGATAGATAGTTTGGCTAGTAATTCGGTACCATCACCCTCACGCACGGCTTTGCGAACACTCTCAACAAGGGACAGAAGCTGCGGACCCTCTTGGCGAACGAGGGTCTGACCTAATAGATCGGCCAATCGGCGCACATCGGCGCGCAGGTCTGCATCATCTGCGAGCGCAATCGGCTGAGTTGTCACTGCTCAATCCTCTCAGGTAAGAGGGTCTGCTCAAAATAAATTAGACTCCTGCTGCACGCCCCCTCCCTTTGGGAGTTGGGGCCTATGGACGTTTGGGGGTACTACGTATGCGCGGATTAATCAGGGCACTACCTTGCGCGACTGATGCATCTCACATAGTGGCACCTTCTGCGATGTATCCATTTTTACTTGCAGCACGGGCTGCGAACACGCCCCTCCTTGTCATCACAAGCTCAAGTAGAGGCGCAGAGGATCTGTTCCATGAACTTCGCGAATTGCATGAGAACGTCCTTGAGTTTCCAGCCTGGGAGACCCTGCCGCATGAGCGTTTGAGTCCACGTAGCGATACCGTCGCACGTAGGATCTCAACTATCTACTCACTCAAGGAAAAACACAGCACTCATCCCATCGTTGTCACGCCAGTACGAGGTGCCATCCATCGCATCATCGGATCTCTTGGAGATTCAGAGTTGATGAGGTTAGAGCTCGGACAGGAGCTCTCACTCGATTTACTCGTGCGACATCTATCGATTCTTGCATATTCTCGGACAGATTTAGTCGAGCGCCGAGGCGAGTTTGCAGTGCGAGGTGGAATCATCGATCTCTTTCCACCGCTGGGTGCACATCCCATACGTATCGATTTCTTTGCAGATGAGATCGAAGATATGAGCTACTTCGAGGTAGCAGATCAAAGAACCTTCGAAACAGTCAGTGGCGCTATCGAGATATATCCATGTCGTGAGTTTTTGATAACTCCAACGATCAAAGCCGATGCCCGTGAGCTCAAAGAAAGCCTTCCTGGAGCAAGAGAGTTATTGGAGAAGATCAGTGAGGGTATTTCATTCGAGGGAATGGAGTCGCTGATACCGCTTTTGATTCAAGAGACTGCCACCATCATGGATCGGATGCCAGCAAATACTCAGGTTGTTTTTATCGATGGTGAACGGATCAGATCTAGAGCCGGTGATCTACTTGCCACCAATGAGGAGTTTCTCCATGCATCGTGGTCGAATGCAGCCCATGGCGCTCTTGCACCGATTCATGATGGATCTGGCACCTATATGTCATGGGATATCTTCAAAGAAGAGCTCTCACGATGCCAATTGAGTTCGATAAATATCGCAGCTTTTGGTAGTGACTTGGCAGCAGATACGAACTTTTTGGATTACCAAGCGATTGATCCGATGCGCGCAGACATTGATCGCACTATTGAGGCTCTACGCACCGCCATCGATGCCCACTTCATCGTCGTTTTTGCAACACATGGACATGGGATGTTAGAGCGCTATGCCGCCATTTTTCGTAACGCGGATTTACCGGTTCACATTGTGGAAAAACTAGATATGAAGCCAGCTCACGATGGCCTGTATCTGACGACCTCAGTCATCGCCCATGGCTTTGAGAGCCAGAGTGATCAGATTTTCTTTATGACCGAGCGCGATCTGACGGGAAGTAAGGGCAGCGTAAGAGATGGAGCACCCCTGCCATCAAAGCGTAAGGCAGCTATTGATCCATTGGAGTTACGTGCAGGTGATTTCGTCGTGCACGAACAGCATGGCATCGGACGTTACCTCGAATTAGTCCAGCGCACAGTCGCTGGTATTACACGTGAATATCTCGTGATTGAATATGCATCGGCCAAGCGTGCCCAGCCCGGGGATCGGATCTTTGTTCCTACCGATGTGCTCGAGCAGGTGAGCAAATATGTGGGTGGAGAGGCCCCGACCGTGCATCGGATTGGCAGTGGTGAATGGCAAAAGGCCAAAGGCCGCGCACGCAAGGCGGTGCGAGAGATCGCCGGTGAGCTCATCCGTTTATATGCCGCGCGGACAAGCTCTCCTGGCTTTGCCTTCTCATCTGATACTCCATGGCAGCGCGAGTTAGAGGACTCCTTCTCCTATATCGAGACACCAGATCAACTCTCGACGATCAATGATGTAAAGGCGGATATGGAGCGCGCCTATCCCATGGATCGCATCATCTGTGGTGCTGTCGGCTACGGTAAGACCGAGATCGCTATTCGAGCCGCTTTCAAAGCGGTACAAGATGGCAAACAAGTTGCCGTGCTTGTACCAACCACGCTGCTCGTGCAGCAACATATAAAGACATTTACTGAGCGCTATGCCGGCTTTCCTCTCAAGGTCGCCGGACTCTCCCGCTTTAATTCGGCCAGGGGTAGCAAGGAGGTCATTGATGGATTACTCACAGGAGTAGTCGATGTCGTCATCGGTACCCATCGCCTTCTCTCTAGTGATGTCATCTTCAAAGATCTAGGTCTAGTGGTCGTTGATGAGGAGCAGCGCTTTGGGGTCGAGCAGAAGGAGGCGCTCAAGAAGATGCGTACAACCGTAGATGTCCTGGCAATGTCGGCCACTCCTATCCCGCGCACCTTAGAGATGGCAGTCACAGGCATCCGTGAGATGTCCACGATCACAACACCACCGGAGGAGCGCCATCCGATCTTGACATATGTGGGCCCTGCCGAAGAGGGACAGATCAGTGCAGCGATTCACCGCGAACTTTTACGGGATGGGCAGATTTTCTACCTTCATAATCGGGTGGAGACGATCGATCAAGCCGCATCACGCCTGCAAGAGCTTGTCCCTGAGGCACGTATACGAATCGCACATGGACAGATGAGTGAGAGCACACTTGAGGATGTCATCTTAGGTTTTTGGAACCGTGAGTTTGATATTTTAGTGAGTACAACGATCGTTGAGAGCGGATTGGATATTCAAAATGCAAACACTCTCATCGTCGAGCGTGCAGATAGATTTGGCCTCTCACAGTTACATCAGCTGCGCGGTCGTGTGGGGCGCGGTCGTGAGCGGGCATATGCATACTTTCTTTACCCACCCGATCAGCCCCTATCTGAGTTAGCCTTCGAACGCTTAAGGACAATCGCAGCAAACACGGATCTAGGATCTGGAATGCGAGTTGCGCTCAAAGATCTTGAGATCCGTGGGGCAGGAAATCTCTTAGGTGGTGAGCAGTCCGGGCACATCGCCGATGTCGGCTTTGATTTATATATGCGCATGGTCGGAGAGGCCGTCAATGATTACAAGGCCGGCATCCTTGAAAGGCAGGAGAAGATCAATGAATGCAAAGTCGAGTTACCCATCAATGCACACTTATCGATTGAGTACGTGCCTGGCGAGCGTCTACGTCTTGATCTCTATCGCCGCCTTGCAGATGTGAAAAACAGTGATGATGTCGAATCCATTGGTGCTGAGTTATTAGATCGTTTTGGAGAGCTTCCGGCAGAGGCACAGGCCCTCCTCGGTGTTGCATTACTGCGCGCACGGGCTAAGGCGGCTGCACTCACTGAGGTCCTTGTCCAAGGAAAGTTTTTGCGCCTTGCACCCTTGGTCTTACCTGAGTCAAAACAGTTGCGCCTCTTGCGTCTGTATCCTGGCTCACTCTATAAAGCCGCTTCAAGGACGGTATTGGTAGCCCTCAGGAGCCACAATTCATGGAATCCGTCTGAGAGTGCCCCGGTAATAGTGGATACTTCTCTTCTGGCCTGGGCTATCGAGGCCGTTGACCAATTAAGCCGACCACCGAGAGAGAGTTCATAGTGAAGAAGTTTTTAGCTCTATCAGGCTTTGTCTTTGCCCTTGCTCTGACTGGCTGCTCACAAGTAGGGGCTGCTGCAACTATCGGTGGCACAAAGATCACCCAGGCAACTGTGCAGTCGAGTATCGACTCGATTCTGGGCGCTCGCGCCGGTGTGGACACATCTCAGATGCAGTTGGAGACTGGTGCTGCGCTTAATCTGAGCCAGCTCCGTTTTCATCTATTAACCGTGCTCTTTCGCAAAACAGGTGAGGAGCTCAAACTCTCAGTATCAAAGGCAGAGATAGATACTCGACGAGCAGAGATCCTCGAACAAATTGGTGGCGAGGCCGGATTACCCGAAGCACTCGTTAGTGCTGGAATCGCAGCAGATGATCTCGATGCATATCTTGAGGCGATGCTCATATCCGATAAAATCAGTCAAGCGATCACAAGCGGTGGAGTCCCACAGGAGCAGGTTGGGCTTGAGCTCCAAAAACTTATTGTTGCTAAAGCCAAAGAGCTAGGTGTCACTATCAATCCACGGTATGGAAAGTGGGATCCAGCATCGGCCGATGTGATTCCAGTCGATAGCGCCAGCCCTGCAGTTACCCCAGCGACCAAGTAATCAACTCGATAATTTAGTGTGATGCAGGGTTCGCAGCTTCAACGTCTTGTTGAGGTCATGGATCGACTGCGCTCGCCAGGGGGATGTCCGTGGGATGCCGAGCAGACTCATGAGTCACTACTGAAGTACTTACTGGAAGAGTCATACGAGTTTGTCGATGCCGTTCACGGTGGTAATCGCCGTGATATGCGCGAGGAGCTTGGGGATGTCCTTCTCCAGGTCTATTTTCACGCCCGTATCGCCCAAGATGACCTTGATGATCCATTTAGCATCGAGGATGTTGCCCAGTTGATCGCCGATAAGTTGATTCGCCGCCATCCTCATGTCTTTGCAGGACTGCACGTAAGTGGCTCTGAAGAGGTGATACAGAACTGGGAGGAGATAAAGAAAGAGGAAAAAGGCCGCACATCGGCCCTTGATGGGATCGCAATGTCACAGCCTGCACTTGCACTCATCCAAAAGCTCTTATACCGCGCCTCTCAGTACGGTGTTGATGTTGAACTTCCTATCGCCGCAAATCTTGATAGCAAGGCCGATGAGAGCGCAGTTGGACAGGGCCTTCTTGCGATAATCACATGGGCTCATGCCAATGGCATCGATGCCGAATCTGCGCTGCGCAAGCAGGCCTTGCTTTTAGGCCAACAAATCTCGGCTACTGAATCGCGATAGACTGGGCGCATTCAAGATTGTTTGATCTCAACGTTGAGGTCTGAGTTGACCAAGAGTGTGAAGTGGGCAAGGAGAGGCGCTATGGCATTGATTGAGGCGATTTCAGCCCGTGAGATTCTTGACTCTCGTGCAAATCCAACGGTCGAAGTCGAGATCGAGTTAGATGATGGAACACAGGCCCGTGCCGCAGTGCCCAGTGGTGCCTCTACTGGAGCATTTGAGGCAGCAGAGCTGCGCGATGGCGGCACACGATATTTGGGTAAGGGCGTAGAAAGTGCGATCGCATTCCTCAACAATGAGATCGCACCCGAGATCATCGGCTTTGATGCCCAAGACCAACCCTTGATCGATAACGCCATGATCAAACTCGATGGCACAAAGAACAAATCTCGCATAGGAGCTAACTCAATTCTTGGTGCATCCTTGGCAGTTGCACGGGCATCGGCGAAATCACTTGATCTCTCACTCTTTCGCTACCTAGGTGGGCCAAATGCCCATCTACTACCCGTGCCGATGATGAATATTCTCAACGGCGGGGCACATGCAGATACCAACGTTGATATCCAGGAGTTCATGATCGCACCGATCGGTGCACCGACCTTTCGCGAATCCTTGCGCTGGGGCGCTGAGATCTATCACGCCCTCAAAGCTGTTTTAAAGAGGCGCGGGCTTGCGACATCTGTGGGTGATGAGGGTGGATTTGCGCCCAATCTCGATAGTAACCGCGCAGCACTAGATCTAATCCTCGAGGCGATTACAGCGGCAGGCTTCAAGCCGGGCAAAGAGATCGCACTTGCGATGGATGTTGCTGCCACCGAGTTCCATGAGGATGGTAAGTACAAGTTTGAAGGTGCCTTAAAGAGCTCTGATGAGATGATCACTTATTACACATCCTTGGTGGATGCATATCCCATCGTCTCGATCGAGGATCCCTTGAGTGAGCAGGATTGGGCTGGTTGGGGTGCGATGACCAGTGCGCTAGGTTCGCGAATTCAGATAGTCGGTGATGATCTATTTGTTACTAACCCAGAGCGTTTGGCCCGTGGAATCGCAAGCAACACCGCAAACGCCCTTCTTGTTAAGGTCAATCAAATCGGAACTCTGACAGAGACTATCGATGCAGTTGAAATGGCTCACCGTGCTAACTACCGCACGATGATGAGCCACCGATCAGGTGAGACTGAAGATACGACGATCGCTGATTTGGCCGTTGCCCTTAACTGTGGACAGATCAAGACAGGTGCACCGGCACGCAGCGAGCGCGTTGCTAAATACAACCAACTACTACGAATTGAGGAAGAGCTCCAAGACGGTGCACGCTTTGCCGGTCACGGTGCCTTTCCTCGCTTCAAGCCTTAAGAGTTGATAGCGATGGCACGCAGGGGTTTGCAGTTCAGGCGTCGTGGCCGATCTGGCCGGGCTCTTGCACTCTTTGCAGTCCTCTTCCTCCTAGCACTCACCCTGGCCCCGCCCATCAAAAACTACTTCACACAACGCGCTCAGATATCGGCCCTGAATGCTCAACTCGTATCCGATAACAAAGCACTCGATGCTGCACGCAAAGAGTTATTGCTCTGGCAGGACCCACAGTATGTGCGGTCCCAGGCACGCGAGCGTCTGCACTTTGTTCTGCCAGGAGAGCGCCAATACATCATCACCCAGGGCCCTGCAGCAACAACTACCGTAAAGACTACCAAGGTGGCTAACGCACTCATCGATGGCCAGCCTTGGTATATGCGTTTGATTGCATCCATCAGTGAATCTGGCAGTTAATGCGAGAGGTATCCCAGGGCGATCTTGATTGTATTCAAAGCCAATTAGGTCGCACACCCCGTGATGTGCATGCAATTGCATATCGCTGTCCATGTGGAAAGCCAGCCGTAGTTGAGACACCACCGCGATTAGAGGATGGCACACCCTTTCCAACTTTCTACTACGCAACCTGCCCGCGCTTGACAGCGGTCATCTCAACCTTGGAGACGACAGGGTTGATGGGTGATATGAATGAGCGCTTGGAAACAGATGCCGAATTAGCAGGTGCCTATCACGCAGCCCACGATGACTACATTGCAGCACGCTCTGCACTTGGAATAAGAGTCCCTGAGGTCGATGGAGTCTCTGCAGGAGGCATGCCCACACGCGTGAAATGTCTGCACTCACTCGTTGCACACTCACTATCTGCAGGTCCAGATGTCAATCCACTCGGTGATGAGGCCCTGGCACAACTACCACAGTGGTGGACAAGTAATCCATGCGAGTAGCGGCCATTGACTGCGGGACTAACTCGATACGCCTTTTGATTGCAGATTTGGAGGGTAATAATTTACGTGAGGTTATCCGCACCATGGAGATTGTCCGCCTTGGTCAGGCAGTGGATGAGACAGGGGCCTTTCACCCCGATGCCATCACTCGCACACTGGCCGCACTCGATGGCTTCGCACAAGAGATCGCAAAGCGTGGTGTTGAAAAGATACGATTTTGTGCCACAAGTGCCACGCGTGATGCTACAAATCGTCACCTCTTCATCGATGGTGTGCGAGTGCGCCTGGGTATCGAGCCTGAGGTTATCAGTGGAGACGAAGAGGCAAAACTCTCCTTCATCGGAGCGATCCAGGATTTAAATCCAAGTGATGGCCCGTTCTTAGTCGTTGACATCGGTGGAGGATCAACAGAGTTCGTCTTTGGTACAACCGCGGTTGAATCTGCAAAGAGTGTGAACATCGGCTGTGTACGGATGAGTGAGCGCCACTTTAGAAGTGATCCTGTAACACATGAGCAGATCGAGTTAGCTCGCAGCGATATTCAAGCAGCGATTGCAGTAGCTGGAACAGTCGTCCCGATCACTGCCGCCAAGACTCTGGTTGCAGTTGCTGGTACTGCAACAACTGTTGCAGCTGCAGCTCTAGATCTACCTGAGTATGACCGCTATGCGATCCATCTGGCCCGCATCAATGCAGCACAAGTTCATGATGTCGCCTTGATGCTGGCTGGAATCAATCGCGAACAACGCTCGGCTCTTGGCTATATGCACCCAGGCCGAGTCGATGTGATTGCAGCAGGTGCCCTTGTGCTCTCTGAGATCATGAAAGCGACGGGGGCCAGCCACTTTGTTGCATCAGAGACAGATATCTTGGACGGAGTTGCTCGTTCTCTTGCAGGCACGAGCTCTTAGAAAAAGAGGGTAGATTTATCTTTTCACAGCCCCGATAGCCCAATGGCAGAGGCAGAGGACTTAAAATCCTCCCAGTGTGGGTTCGACCCCCACTCGGGGCACCA
>SXGR01092919.1_pt1 | contig 43648 bp, 39 predicted proteins | sample 3174711 | NCBI WGS metagenome assembly SXGR01 (sample SAMN11356860, study PRJNA531348) | freshwater metagenome | isolation source: freshwater sample F1-60 | place: China: Fuxian Lake, Yuxi | collected 2017-12-25
CGCCATTCCCGCCGCATCGTCGTTGGCGCTGTTGATCCGCTTGCCCGAAGCCAAGCGCTCCATCGCCTTCTCAAGATCCGACCGGTTCTCGGTCAAAATCCGCGATGCGGTGATCGAGGAAATGTTGGTGTTAATGACTACACCCATGGTGCAACTCCGACTTCGTTTAAGAAATGGTTCAGCGGCTGCTGAGGTGAGTAAAGTGCGTTTCGCTTCTCTTCCCTAGGCCATCGTCGACCTTATTTAAAATTTCTTTAGCGCGTAGCGCGTTGAGGGAGGAGAGTTTTTCTTTCGTTCGGTACGACTTTAATCACCGAACCGGGTCAGTTCACGCCATGGAGTCCCGTATTGGAGCTTCCTAATCGCTTGAATCTAGGAAGGAACCGGAGCACCCTGCCGGCTAGCCCATCCGAACCCGGTTCACCTCACCCGAGCGAACGTAAACTCACTAAACCGGCGGGCCTCACACGACAATGACTGCCCCTATCCAATCCTAAGTCGACAATCTCAGCTGAAACTTTAGCGCGAGATGAAGAAATTTTTTACGCGTTGATATTCACTAACGCATCGGCAGCTCGACGTCCCCCGGAATTTAGTCACAGGACGGTCTAGAGTCTGACTCTGAAGCAGGAAGTCGGACACGAAGAGCCGGTTCAGCGAGGAACAGGTCGTAGGGGATTCTGCGCAAGACGAAAGCGAAGATGGCGATCAAGGAGCTGTGTCGTAAACACGGGTTCTCTGAGGCGAGTCATTACGCCTGGAGGAGTGAGTACGGCGGCATGGTAAGGTGTCGGCGGTGAGGCGGCTGAGGAGCCTGAAAGCGGAGTACGCGCGGCTCAGGCGACCCCTCTCCAAGTCAATGCTCGAGAACGAGGCGGCACGCGAGGCAGGTGGGAAAACTGCTAACCGCACCGGATCGCTGGGTCATGGTGCGGTGGATGCAGACGAAGGGGTTGTCGCAACGTCGGGCGCTCGAGGTGGCTCATATGAGTGCGACTTCGCTGAGCTATCAACCGAGACCGGATCGCAATACTTGAGCTGCGCACACCGATCGTGGAGCTTACGCAGCGTTATCGTCGCTACCGCGTAGGGATGATTTACCTGAAGCTGCGACAACGTGGGCAGTGCATGGGCTAGGCAGTGCGTGAACTACAAGCGTGTCCAGCCCGTTTTCAATATGGGATTTTTCGCACGCTAATACAGCTTAACTACCCTTTAATGACTTCACGATATCTAGATATACGACCGAAACATCCTCGGCAGCAACACTAGCCTTGTTAACTAGATCAAGAATCAGACGGTCACTCTCCTCGCGACTTCGATCTGTTACCCGCTCCGCGTACTCATCAATTTCCATCAATTTTTCATTAATCAACGTTGAAACCTCAATACAACGCCGTGATAACCCTTGCATCTTATTCAGCTCAATACTGAAATCACGATTTTTTTGACTTTTGTCTTTAATTTTTTGACAGCTTTCTCGCAGCTTTCTCAGTGTTTCTACGCGCATCGAGAACACACTTATAAGCTGGCTCTTCTTTTTTTCGCTTACCCGCCTAGCCCTGCTGGCAACCTCTCGGACGAGAAACGGTGCGCCTTTATCGGAATTAGCATTCTCAATAGACTTTGCAAAAGGAACGCCTTTGATTACAGCTCCTCGTGACGCCAGATTAAAAAATTCAATCTGATTATCCTTGGACGTCTCTAGTCCTACGAACTTCTCAACCCACTCCCGAAACTGGATCATCTCGAGACTCGCCCCTACCTCACCGCCGTCATTGGCCGAGATGCTTTTTAGATTACCGGATCGAAAATGGGAGTCGAGCGGTTGGCGGCTATAGCTTTTACCGTCTGCTGAGACCTTAAAATCATCGCCGGTTCCAGAGCCCGTCGCGTAAAGTCTGTTATCGGGAAACCCAAAGTCAGTCCCCGCAAGATACACACGAGTGCAACCGAGCAATACGCTTAACTGCAGAGCACCGTGCACAGCGCTCCCCGCAGTGCCCATGATCGGGATATCGGCGAGCTTGAGCGACCGCAGAATCTCGATCGGCAGATCCGAGGCGACAAATGGGAATGTAGGACAGTCCGTCACCGACGCCACCATCTCATCGTTCGAGGCCGCCTCGTAGACAAATGCTCCAACCTGCGAAAAATCGACACCTTCCAGATGCCGTTTCCTCTGCTTCGGGTCGAGACACAACACAAAGTGTGGTCGAATTCCGGCAGCGGTGAGGGAACGCAGAGCCTTGAAGGCAACGATGATGACGGTTTGATCCGCCACACGCTTAATTTCGGGCATCACTTGATCGAGGGAAGGTCCCGCTCCCACGACGATCGCGGTCCGCCCTGACCCGGTATTCCGGAGGTCTAAGAGGCTTTGTCCTTCAAGAGCGACTTTTGGCAAGTTTCGGAGGATTTGGGTCGTCCAAATCCCTGCCATCATGCTGGTTGTATTCCGACTGACGTAAAAAAGCTTGGTGCGGCTTTCGAAGGTCTCGAGAATGGTTTTTCCGTTCGTACCGTCAAGGTCCACGTAGTGAAGCCGTTCGGGCCGAACATTTTTGATATCGGGGAGCCGACTGACGACTTCAGTTATTTTAAGATCATCGAGCGAATTTAGATCATCGGGATCTGCTAAGACGTCGGTGATTCGAATCAGGCGCTGATAGCCTCGTCCCCTTAGCGCTTCGTACACTTCATCGACATGAAGCCTTCCGAGTATTAGAAAGTCATTGACAGGATCTACCGAAAGTAAACATTTTCGCTCGAAATGGGCGGTAAGTTGATTGAAATTCGCAGTCTTCAGCCAGTCGAGAATCAATTGTTCGTTTTGGCGAGCCTTTAAGCTTTTCTCAAGAAACGTTATAGAATCCTGGATGTTTTCAGAAGACGCATTACCTGGGTTGTAGCGCATATCAGGCGGGAACGCTGAAAATGCGACTCGACATACCCGGACGTTGTCGAGGACTTCCTCGATCAGCTCTGATGCCATCTCTTGAGTGATGGCATTCATCAGAGCGTATTGCGAATCAAGGTACCGCTCGACGGCATTGATTCTGCCGAGCCACTCCGAAATCGTCATGTATCACTACTCAATTAATTATTATTTCGCTCAAACGTCTGCGTTAAACGACTCGAGGTCGCCTTATACTCCGACAAAATCGATGACAGCGACGCGAATTGTCTCTCATATTGTCCAGTAATTCTTTCGATATAACTATCGAGCTTAGTTTGCTTCTTTTCCACAGCGGTGATTTTACTCTGGTAGGACTCCTGTAACTGCGTCACCGCCCCGGCAACTCCGAGCAGACGATGAGCTGCGACCGCTACATCTCCTGCGAGGCCGCTTGGAGATCCCGAGTAGACGTACGGCGACGACGCGTTATTTGAGATGGCCGTAATCGCGTTTTGTGGTTTAGCATTAAATGCCGTCGTGAATTTATCTTTATCGAATTCGAGAACGCCCTCCCGATTGAATACCACGCCGAGCGCGCTCCAAGCTTGCACGTCACCGCTACCTGTCGGCGCAGCCGCTATCAATTTTGACCGAATCGTATTCCGAATCGTTTTAATCGTCGCGTCACCTTGAAGGCTACCCGCGATCTCATCGCCCTCAATTCTCGGTCCTGTCGCCCGTTTAATGAAATCGTTAATCAGATTAACACTGTCAACAAAGTTAGAGACTCCCGTCGCCAGAGCACTACCATTAAACGCAACATTTAAGCTCGTCGTCGTTGTCGTATTTGTTTTCAGTAGATTAACGCTGACTCCGCTAATCGCATCGGTGATGGTGTTACTGCTTCGCGTGAGAGCTAGGCCGTTGAGATTAATAACGGAATCTTGGGCCGTCTGCCCCCCTTTCTCTGCAGCGGTGCTAAAGATTGGCGGCGAGGTCGCGAGAGTTGTCCCGTCTGATTGATAAAACTGCATCGTAAATGCGTTTGAAAGTCCTTCGGGACCCTGCACCACGATTTTATAGGGATTGGCAGTCCCATCGTTGGTATTGATCAACCTCGCAGAAATACTAAGCCCCGCACTATTGATTGCAGATACCAGCCCGGAGGCGGTCGTTTCCGTTGAGATATCTACCGTTTTAGTCGTTCCAGCAAGCGTGAGATTCAGCTTCAGCGCCTCGGCGGACGAGACGACGGTGGTTGAATTTGCGTACCCTGGATCACTCACGACACGTTGCGGACGAGCCAATTGCGATACCGTCAGCGCATAGTTTCCTGCGAGAGCTACAGTTCCACCGTCTGCTGCACTAAGAGACGCCGTCGAAGTATCAGACGATGTTAGAGAAAGTTTATTGAGCTTACTGACGCTGCCAATTTCAGTAGATACGGACTTTAAGGTAGACAGGGCGTTTTTTAGGAGACCCAGGTTCGATATCGCAACATCGGCCTTCTTTTTCTCGAGGTCAATAATTTTTTGTCTTGGTGCCTTTACAGCGTTGACCAAGCTTGTGGTCATCTCTTTAGTATCAATATCCGAGGCGCCTAAGGACTTAATGAGATTAGTTTCAGTCACGGTTACTCACCATTCAACGCATGTATTCGAGCAGGCTTAGACGCGACAGCCGTCCGATCAGCGACTGCGAGGCCTGAAGCAGCAACTCTCTTCGCTCTAGAGTGGCGACGGCTTCAGCAAAATCGAGATCCTTATAGTTTGACAACATCGATTTTGCACGTGTGGCCGTTTCCTGAGCTTGCTGCTCAGAGAGCTCCAACCGTTGCTCAACGCCACCGGTTCGTGCCACCGCAATACCCACGGTATTTGACATGGCCTCGACATCCGCGAGACCTTGGCGCCTGCCCTCAAGATTATTATTTTTGAGCGCACTCTCAAACTGCGTAAGTGCCGCAAAGAAACTAATGGAATCAGCACCTCTCGACACACTCTTCCAGACAGAAGGGCCCGCAACCGCAGCATCTTCGTAACTTGCATCACCCACCCGGATCCTGAGTGGGGTTGTCGAGCCCTCATAGCTCACCGATTCATCGGCGTTTAATACGTACGGAAGCTCGGCGGAGCGAAGACCGCCGAATATATATCGATCGTTTGAATCGCGGGTATTCGCAATATCAATCAACGATCGCTTGATACTCGATATCTCTGCTGCGAGCGATGCAACGACCGCATCGGGAAGAGGGTCGTTAGATGCTTGGAAACCAATCTCTTTCAATCGGTCCATCACCCCTGCCGCTACCTCCAACGCGTTGGATTGCGCCGTGACACCCACTTTAGTACGGGTTACCGCCTCGTAGTCTGCCTCTAGAGTCTTGATTCGACTTTCGATACTTTGTACGAGACCTACGATATCGGCTGCCTCCGAGGGCTTGGAGTACTTGATACCCGTCGCCATCTGCGCCTGGGTCTTCTTTAGCTCTTCCATGTTCTTACTGACGCTATCGGTCAGTTGCTCGTAAATCATTGACGTAGAGACTCGCATAAAAAAACCTCAGAGCCTTTGCATCAGGGAGTCGAAGAGCCGACTCGCCACCTGAACAACCTGCGCGTTTGCCTGGTAGGCCTGTTGAAACCGGAGTAACTCGGCAAGCTCCTCATCTAAGTTAACGCCCGACACCCGATCTCGCCGCTCTGTTGCATGGCGATACGTGACCTCGAATGCATCTTTGGAGATCTCGGTCTGGACAAGTCGGGATCCCACAGAATTCACGATGTCCTCATAATATGCCTGAAGAGTCTGGCCGGTCGTCAGTAACTCGCGATCTTGCTGTAGTCTCGAGATCGCCGCCGCAATCCGATTGTCTCCGATAGGATCCGTATTCGGTTTAATTGTATATTGATCACCTGAGGTCGGAATTCCTTCGAAGATCGCCTGCCAATTTCCGTAACTCACTGAGCGAGTTTCTAGATCGAAAGCCCCCTTGGAGATCTCGGTATTCGTGAGCACGTCCTTGAGGACATAGTTTCCTGAATCGAACAACATCGAGTATTCGCGCTTATCCGAACGTTGGTCCGCGGGGACTGCTCCGGACTGATAGGAGCCCGACAAGTAAACGGAGGAAGGCTCGCCTGTATTACTCACACCAAAGACTAAGAGATCCTCGGCGAGCGGGCTCGTCATCACGAAGCCGGTTTTTAATCCGAGCTTGGTGAGATCAGAAATACTTGATGTCGATGGAACGCCCACTCTCAAAGAGGCGTTATTGAAATAGGTTTTTGGAGTGATACCAACGTTGGAATCAACACCAATGATAATTGGCTCTCCAGCTCGACCGTCAGTGTTCACGATCGAGAGTTTCCCGCTAGATTCGGTCGCGGTGACCCCGAGGTTAGCTGCATTAATCTTCGTAGCCAATGTGGCCGCAGGAGTCGCATCGGAGGTTGTAAACGTCACGCCATTGATTTGGATCTTTGAGGTACCGACAATGGAGTCTGTCGTCAGAGGACGATAAACCTTATCTGTCGTATCGTAAACCGCGTTATACGACTTGAAGATTAGTTTGCTACCTGACACCTCTGCGATCGCTCCCGTCGTTTCTTTTTGGGAGTTGATTGCTGAGGCTAACTGCGTCGGCGTGGCGTTCGCGGGCACAGCAATATCGACATCTGCACCGTTAATGCGCAAAGTCATCGTCTCTGCTGTACTGAAAAGTGTACTGTCTATCCCGTCAGTGTAGATCTGAGCGGGTGACAACAAAGTAGTCGGATTTGTCAACTCCGATACCGTCTCCTCTTTGGTATAAAGAGAGATCGCCGAAAGCGTATCACCACTCTCGAGTCCTGTTTGCGATCCGCTTTGAGCGTACATCCCGCGAGAAAAATCGAGATCAAAATACCCATCCGATCCGGATTTATTCAGATAAGTATTGGAATATGTCGCCGCCTTATAGAACCCGTTTTCCAAAGTAACCACACCCGTAACTGCTGGGCCGGAGAGTTGACGACCGTCTCGGGTGAAAATAGCGAGCTGCCCACCTGCTGAAGAAGTTTGCAATGACACTTCGCGATAACCCGCAGGGATCACAGCGATCGGCTTTGAACTCGCACTGACGAGCGTATCGGATCGAGGTGTTACTTTTGACGTATCAAGTACAAAAGACTGCGCGGTCGGGCGAGTGGACTCGGGCAAGAGTTCCGCGATCGCTCGAAATGCTGTGGCGGATCTCGGTGATACCAACTTCACATCGGCGAGAGCGTCGCCCGAGTTATTACCGGAGGCCTGCACCATCAGACGAGCGGCAGATGCCACATCTCCACCGTCTTTAATAAGTGTTTTAAACGATAAGGCAGGGTGCATCTGCGGTGTCACACGGAAGGTGTCCCCATTTTTAGGTTCGCCTAAGATCGTAAACCGAAGTCCCTGAAAGACTAAGGGGCTTGCTCCTGAGGCTACATCTCCGGTCTGTACGTCCTTCACCGTCCACCTAGAGTTGCCGGTATCGTAAGACAACTGATAACGGTGCGCCTGCGCGAGCTTAGGGTCTACGATCTCGACCGCCAAACGAGCGGTCCCCGCATTGGCGATGCCCTCAATAGCGAAATCGGGCCCGATATAAAATACGTCCTGGCCGGGCTCGCCTTTCGAGTTGATACCTTCCTTATGGACTCGATTAACGGCCCCTCCAAACGCGAGCGCCAACTCATCTAACTTCCCGATAGTGGGTCCGAGGCTCTGCCCTCGAAAGCTCAGTAGACCCCCAATCAAACCTGAACTGATACCGCTTAGTACGGTCGGTTGACTTGCCGCGTCCAGGACGAACTCACTCTTCGCGTAGTCATAATCGTCAAAACTAACGGATAGTGCACGCGCGCGCCCGCCCTCAACGAGTGCGACGCCGGATGCGCTATCGCCCGCATATATCGCAACGCTACCGTTCTTCGAGAGACTCACCGTGACTCCGATCTCCTCTGAGAGCGCCTTAAGACTGGCATCCCGGCGGTCGAGGAGCTGCATCGGCTGCTCGGAGTCATTCGCTCGCTTCGCTAGCTGCAAATTAAGATCTGCCAGCTCGTTCAGATACGTGTTGACTTTCTCAACGCTGGTCTCAGTCTGAACTTTGGTTTGCTTGTTAAGATCCTCCCCTGTGCGTCCGAGCTCGCGAATTCGCATCGCTATACCTTCAGCCGCAGCCAAAAATCCTGACCGACTACCTGGCGAAGCGGGTGCTGCCTCGAGCTTGCGGGCAGAATCGAAAAACGCTTGAAAAGCGCCATGAAGACCCGCTTCAGAGCTACCGATGGCATCCTGAAGACTCTGTAGCTGACTCAGCAGGCTTTCCTGCGATTTAAGTGAAGAACCCGTGCGCTGTAAGCTCTCTTCGGCGAACTGATCGTAGAGTCTTTGTACCTCCGAAAACCGAACGCCATTACCGAGACTGATTCTTGAGGTCGTATCTTGACCAGCAGAATCGAGCACAGCCCTCTGACGGACATAACCTTCCGTTTGCAAGTTTGCAATATTATTACTGGTCGTCGCTAGCGCACGCTGGTAAGCGCCTAAACCCGAGACGCCGATGCTGAGCAAATCAGACACGTTAGCGCTCCCGGATTACCATGAAACGTTGTCTTAATGCAGTCGCGGTCTCAATATCCTCGATGTTGACTGCAGAGGGAGTTTTTGAGCTGTTCTTGGCTAACTGACTCTCGACAAATTTTCCAATGCCAATTCCGCCCGCTCTGGCCATCCCGAGTGCGACCTGCTGATCAAACATTTGCTCGTAGGTTTCCATCGCATCCGAACCCAAAAGATCACTCTTCTGAATTGACTTTCTCATCTCTTTGAGCATGAGATTCAAGAAAAGAGACTCGAATTGCTGTGCTACACCCGAAACCTCTGCTCCAGGTTGATTTGACACACGGCCCCGAAGCTCTGCGAGTGATCCAAAGTCGTACCAGTTGGACTGATGAACTTCCATAGCTTTCAGATCACGATCAGTTCTGCTTGCAGAGCACCCGCTCTCTGTAGCGCTTCCAGGATGGAGATAAGCGCTGTCGGTGAAGCGCCGATTTCATTGACTGCGTTTACAATCTGACGCAGTTCAGCACCCGGCTTAAAGAGGACCATCTTTTTGTTCTCTTCGCTAATTGATACATCCGCATTTTGTACCGGTGTCGTCGTTCCGCCACGAGATAACGCCTCTGGCTGACTCACCTCGTTAGTCGCCTCGACGGAGACCGTGATGTCGCCTTGGCTAACGGCCGCGGCCTTGACCCGCACATTGGCACTGATAACGACAGTCCCCGTCCGAGAATTGACCACAATACGAGCCGGAGGCTCGGCAGCATCCACATCAAGCTCTTCTAAGAGCCCGACGAACGCCACACGAGCCTCCGGCGCGCTGGGTGCTCGAACCTTTACAGACACCGCATCCATCGCGGCTGCGACGCCTTCACCAAACTGAGTATTAATCGCCTTCATGATCCGAGCGCTAGTTGCGAAATCCGCCGAGGCTAGGTTCAGAGTGATGTGATCCCCCGAATTCAACGAGCCTTCCACCTCTCGCTCAACCAACGCTCCGCCCGGAATTCGCGCGGACGTGGCAACGCCCACCGCTACCGAGCTCCCCGCTGCGTCTGCAGAAAACCCCGACGCAGCCAATGGCCCCTGAGCGACCGCATACGTTTCGCTATCTGGGCCCCTCATCCGTGTCATCAACAACACCCCGCCGCGCAAGCTTTTCGCTTTAGCAATCGCAGCAACATTCACATCGATCTTTTGCCCGGGTTTCGCAAATGCTGGTAATTCCGCCGTCACCATCACTGCTGCGACGTTATCGACCTTAAAGTCCTTGACAGAGGTCGGACCTAAATCGTAGCTCGACAGCGGCCCATCCACAGAGGCCCCCATCCGGGCAAGCATTTCTCGAAGCGACTGGATGGTGAACGAAATATCTTTTCCGTCACCGGTACCCTGCAAACCGACCACAAGCCCATATCCAATCAATTGGTTCGGTCGCGCGGCAGACAGCGAGGCAATATCTTTTATTCTTGCCGCTTCAGATACCGGATGTAATGCCGGCAAGAACGAGAGAGCCATTGTCAGTATCAATTTTTTGATACGGCTTTTTTTTTTCATGATTAGGCTCTGGAACTCTCTTTCCGCGTTAAAGGTTACTGTCGCAACAGCGTCAGGACGTAGTTCGGCGACTGGTTCGCCTGCGCGAGCATCGCGGTCCCCGCTTGAGCTAATACCGTCGCTCTCGCAAGATTCGCCGATTCGGCTGCGTAGTCAGTGTCCTCAATCGCCGAGACGGCCTCGCTCAGGTTCTGAGACACATTCATCAAGTTAGACACCGTGTGCTCAAGTCGATTGACCATCGCACCCGCGTCCGATCGTGACTGCGCAAGTTTTGTCAGCGCTTTATCGACGGCTACTGCAGCGCTTCCCGCGTTTGCCTCCGACACAATATCTTTCAGACTGGAACCCGATACCGTGAGGTTCAGATCTAAGGCTTGCGCAGAGAACGTCACGGTATTTCCGCTCTTCGCTGGATCCGAGCCGACGTAGAAGTTAAATGCCGTAGACCCGCTCCCTGTTCCTCCCGCCGCGCCGGATGAGCCCTGTGCCAATGTCACACGGTTAAACGTAGACACGCTCGCGATTCGCGTGATCTCCGTCTTAAGAGCGGAATATTCGAAGTTCGCGTTCGTCCGGTCCGCGCCTTCGTAGGTACCATTTTTGACCTGAACTGCGAGCTCTCGCATCCTAATTAGAATGGATTCGATTTCCTGAGCGGCACCGTCATATGTGTTCACCAGTGAAATCGCATCGTTGGTGTTACGAACCGCCTGATTCAGGCTACGAATTTCAGCGCGCATCTTCGCAGAGACTGCCATCCCCGCTGCATCGTCTTTCGCACTATTGATGCGCTTTCCTGAAGCCAGGCGCTCCATTGCCCGCTCGAGATCACCGCGGTTTTCCGTCAGAATTCTCGAAGCGGCCAATGATGAAATATTGGTATTAACTACGATAGACATGAGATCTTTCCTCTATTTGGTAATGCACTGTAACTACTAAAACGGCCAAAGTCGCAAAAGAGTCCGATTCATCCACCCCGATCGACTTGCGTCAGCAAGTTCGCCTTTCGATGCAAAAGTGATTTCTGCATCGGCTAGCCTGCGTGATCGAACGGTGTTATCAGGCTGAATGTCTGACGGGCGAACGAGACCCGTTAGGCGAACAATTTGCGCTCCTCGAGCTAACTCCATACGTTTATAACCACGAACTACCAGCAGACCGTTCGGTAGAACTTCTGTCACCACCGCCGTCACGGAACCCGTGATCCGACCCTGCTGCTCGGCGCTACCCTCGCCTTTTGACTCGATCGCACTCTCTGCAGGATTAATATCAATCGGCCACGGGATCCCTGCATTCTTGAATCGACGATCTAATTCGCCCAATGCGCTGCCGTTAAGAGCTGTCGTTGCAGAATTACGCGAGGCATTAGAAGACGCGGAGCTCGATGCAGACACTTGCTCTTCGATCAAAACCGTAACGAGATCTCCCTGACGTCGTGAACGGTCGTTTCCGATGATGCTGTCTTGCCCGGCTCGCGAAAAAATGGAACCGTTGGCTTCGATTGGTATCGGTTGCTGACTTGATGGGACGAACACCCGCTCTGGCGGGATATCTCGCAGGCCGATCTCGGCACAGCCGCCGACGAGCGCGAGCGTGGAAAGCAGGGTGAGATTAAAATTTTTCACGCGCTATGCTCTAAAGATTGTTATTGGCGTACTGAAGCATGCCGTTGACCGCTTCGATCGCTTTTGAGTTCACCTCGTAAGCGCGCTGCGTCTCAATCATGCTCACCATTTCTTCGACAACATTGACGTTCGAGCTTTCAAGTGCACCCTGGATAAGTTGTCCGTTACCCTGCTGAGTCGGAATACCGACCTGAGGCGGGCCACTCGAGGTTGTCTCTCGAAACAAGTTTTCGCCAATCGCTTGTAATCCGGACGGGTTCAGGAACCGAGCGAGCTGAATCTGGCCGATGGTCTGGGCCTGCGCCTCGCCGAACGCTTGTATCGAGACGGTCCCGTCGCCACCGACCGTTATGGTCTGTGCGTTCTGGGGAATTGCGAGTTCAGGTTGAAGTCGATAGCCGCTGGAGTTGACGAGCACGCCTTCCGCAGAGATCTTGAATCCGCCGTCCCGTGTGTAAGCGAGAGTACCGTCAGGCTGCAGAATCTGAAAAAAACCTTCTCCGCTGACTGCCATGTCAAAAGCGTTCTGAGTCTGGATCAGATTACCTTGCGCGTGTAGTTTTTCAGTCGCTACGACACGGGTACCGGTTCCTAGCAGGAGCCCGGTGGGTGCCGCGGTATCCGCAGACGTTTGGGCACCACCCTGCCGTACGCTCTGGTACAGCAGATCCTCGAAGGTCGCCCGATCGCGCTTGAATCCGGTGGTATTCACGTTCGCGAGATTGTTCGCAATGACGGTCATCCGCGTTTGTTGCGCGTCGAGACCGGTCTTCGCTACCCAAAGTGCTGCTTCCATTTTGCGACGTCCTAGTTACTGGTTGAGGCGCGCAAGCGACTGACTTCTCTGAGCCAGATCACTTGCTTGCTTTAATACTTTGACCGCCATCTCATACCTGCGGCTCATGCTGATCATGTCCACCATGCTCGAGAACAAATTCGTATTACTGCCCTCGAGAGTTCCGGAGGACACCGCGGGCGTTTGTGCCGGAGCGAAAGGCTGTCGATCCGACGCCTCGTACAGGCCATCCTTGCGAAGCACTAGCTTCGATGGATCCGCTTCGGCCACCTGGATCCTCGCAAGTGGCTGAAAAATCACGGCCTCCCCGCCTAATTGCTTGGTGAGCACAGTCCCATCAGGTCCGACCTTGATCTCGGTGAGTTCCGGAATTGTGATCGGCGCCCCTGCATCGCTGGCGATTTGCTCTCCGGAGCCGACCACGAGCGTACCCGTGGCATCCACACTCAAATCGCCCCGTCGGGTATATGCAATCTCTCCACTTTTGGCGATGACCGCGAAAAGTTGATTGCCGCTCAGCGCCACATCGAGCGCCCGTCCCGTATTCATCATCGGGCCCGCATCGAGATCGACCCGGGCTCCCGGCGTGATCACTGGAACATAGCGACTTTTATACCCGTCACCGTCATAACGATAGGTTTCGGTAGCCGCCGCGAACTCCCGCTTAAAGCCAGCGGTGCTGATATTGGCGATCTCATTCGCAATCTGCTGAGTTCGATGTTCAATGAACTTTTGACTGCTTAGAGAGGTGAATATCAACCGATCCACGACTGCATGCTCCTTAATTAACTCGATTAGCCACGGATGTTGACGATCGTGCTCGTCAAGTTCGTGGCAGTCTCGATCGCCTTGGCGTTGGCCTGGAAGTTTCGCTGTGCGGTGATCAAATTGACGAGTTCCTCAGTCAAATCGACGTTGGCCCGCTCCAGCGCACCACCTTGGATCGTGCCGTAGCCGTCGGAACCGGCGACGCCCACCACAGCCTCACCGGAGTTGGAGGTCGCGACATAGTTCGCGTTACCGATCTGCTTCAAGCCGTTCGGGCTCGCGAAGTTCGCAAGGATGAGTTTTCCAAGCGCCTGCTGCTGACCGTTGGTGTAGTTCGCCCGAACCGTACCCGCAGAGTCGATGCTGATACCGTCGAGGCGACCGGAAGTGAATCCGTCTTGGGTCAACGACAACACCGAGAACGGCTGTGAGTACTGAGTTGAAAACTTACCGTAGTCCACGTTCAGCGTGATCAGGTCGGCACCGTTTTGCGGATCGAACGGGGTGTAACGCGCACCTTCTTTTGGCGAGATCAGCTTGCCTGCGGTATCGAAGGTCAACTGACCTTTGGTGAGATAGATCGGAGCGTAGTTGGGCAGATTGTCCGGCTTCTTGGTCGTTTCGTTGCCTTCCTTATCGATGAAGAGAAAGTTGCCATCCACATCCTTCGCCTGAACCAGGGTGGTCACCTTTGGCACGCTACCGCGGCGCTGTGTCGTATTCGCAAGACCAAAGTTTGGATGGCCGTTGACGTTGATGAACGAGTCTTCGTTGGTCGTACCCGATTTGAATACGAAACGGGAATTATCTGGATCGAAGGTCACGCTCACGCCGCTCACCGTCTTCCCGGTTGGCGATGCAAGCGCGTTGATTCGATCTTGAAGTGCGATAGCGAACGTCGATCCGGTGTACGCACCTTGCGGGATCCTGACAGATCCATCGATACCATCTACCGTCACGTTCACCACACTATCGTTTGAGGTAACCGAGAAGGTCCCGCTGATGTCAATACCCGCCTTGCCACCAGTCGTGATGGCAGGTTGTGCCTTCAGCCCACTTCCGGCTGATGCGACGATCTCGGTAGCGTAGGTGCTCGAGATACCCAGTACCTCCGCAGCACGTACGTTTTCGTCGACGGTGACGGTGATCAGTGAGTTTTCACCCGTCGTCCCGGACGCGAACACAAACTTTCGCTGATCTTTAAGATATTCGACCTTGATACCGTAACGGCGCTGATCTTCGTTCTGAATATCGTCCCCGTTCGGAAGGAGCTCATTCCCTTTGAAAGATCCCTGAGTCGTACCGGCGCCCACTGCGACGGGCACTGCCTTCGCCGGAAACCCGAGGACTTCGTTCGCTGTACTGTCATCTTTTCCAGCAACTCCGAGCGTTGCGAACTTAAAGTCGTTACTTCGTGGCTTGAAGGTCAGGCTCCGCGCGCGCGGGTCATAACCTACCTTGATGACATCAGACCGACCGATCGCTGCGTCAACCTTCTTCTGCATCGCGACGACCAAGTCCTCGGACTCTTTTACCGCGTTCGGCCGATATACGCCCGGGTCTAACGTAATGGTCAAACCGTTCTTCAGGTCGTTTTGTTGCGCGCTTGTAAGATCGCTGTTGTCACCAAACGTCGCCACCAGTCTGAATTGGCTGTTCTCCGTCGCAGACGTCGTAATCTCGATCTCTTTATCGTCGCTGAATCGATTATTGATCGCTTTTGTCAGCTCTGCCGCGAGCTCAGTACCGGTCAATGCCTTTCCGCGAAGACTGTCCGGAAGACTAATAGATACTGGGTCGGAGTCATCGACTGAAATCTTCAGAAGCGAGGTGTTAGTGAGGCCCTGCAGTTCCGAGGTCGCGGAGCTGATTTGCCTTACTGTGGAAGTAAAATCCTCTCCGGAAAAGCCCCCCTTCGTGCCGCCAAGGGTATTCACGACCTGCATCGAAAAGGTGGTTCCCGAGGTGCTGTAGAACGCAAGAGTGCCGTCAATCGCCTTGCCCGTAAAACTGACGCCGGCGGTGGTTAACTTGGCTAACACCGCCGTTACGGTCAGTGCCTGATCGATGTCTGCGGCCGTCAGCGTCGTAAGCCCATCAACACCCGCCGAGGATCCCGTCGCAGCACTGGCGCTTTGCGCGAAAAGCTCGACGTCTACCGCTGCGTTACTCACCGTGGTGAGATCGTTATCAAACCTCAGTGTGTAGGTCTGCGCCGTCGCAGCACTCACCGTGGGGATACCTTCTGTCCAGGTTCCGCTGAAGGTCGTGCTCGCCTTACTACCGCCAATATGAATCTTGTTACTATCTGTGCTACCGAAGTCGAATCCGCCCAATCGTTCCATAAATCCGCCCGTCAGTTTTGCCGGCGTAGAGTCGACCTTATTGGTTTGATCGTTGAGGAAGTACAGGGGGTGTGGGGCACCCGAGTTGAACGTCGGATCAAACTTGGTCGGATCTGTCGTCGATTGACCGAATTTATCGATGTATAGATTTTCGCCCTTATCTGTCCTCGCATTCAAAAGGGCAGGCTTGATTTCGCGGTCACCGACAAAGATGTAGGTTTGCCATTTGTTCGTCGGGTCTTCGGTCGTCGCGTTCGACACCTTCACGTAATAAATCGTCGCGATCGAGGGGTTACCCAACGAATCGAATACCGTGATCGAGGTCGATCGGTTGAAAGTGTTGGGATCGTTTCGATCGAAGCGGTAGACCGCAGCACCTGATTTATACTGCTCTTGCTTAGGGATAATCTCGGCATCGGCAGGCAAATTCACGCCGAGGTCAATCTTCGATGAAGCGCGGGGAAGACCAGCAGTGCTAGGCAACTGCAGTGACTTTGCCGAATCCAAACCGGTCGCGACCACGGATCCGTCGTCGTTGACCGGAAATACTTGAACGAACTGGCCCGAGGCGTCGACAACGTACCGATCGTTGTTCACTCGGAATGACCCGTTACGGGTAAACACGCTTTGGTTCGAGGTCAGATTAGGTTTCAGAACAAAAAATCCTTGCCCCTGAATCGCCATGTCCAACGAATTCTGGGAGAACGCGACGTTACCTTGTGAGAATTCTTGAGCAACGCCCTTCAAAAGCACGCCCTGTCCGATTGAACCCGATGCGTTCTGCAGCGGTGACGTCGCAAAGATATCTCCGAACTCAGCACGGGCTTTCTTAAATCCGATCGTACCGACGTTCGCAATGTTGTTACTGACGATACCGAGCTCTGCTTTTGCAGCATTCAGACCGGTCAGTGAGGTATAAAATGACATGGGTGCCTTTCTCCAAAATAAAACAGATTATTTCGTTCTTAATCAGCGAAGCGTGGTGACCTGAGCCAACGGAAGTTGCGCGCCGTTTCGCAGTCGCAAGACGATGTCTTGTCCACTCATCGATACGCTGTCTACCGGGACATACAAAAGCGCTTTAGCGGCTTCGGTTTTTCCATCCCGTCGTACCGCTACTTCGACTCGGTATTGACCGGGTAACGCGTTCGATCCACCAGCTAGTGCGCCATCCCAGGAAAATGGATAGTCTCCCGTGCCTGCCGGTCCTAGTTCAAAAGTCTCCATGACCTGGCCAACGAGATTTTTGATCGACACGGTAGCGCCCTCGATAGGCTCGGTAATACGGACCGCGCCCTCGAGAGTGCCACCCTCCACCAGTTCGCCGGTACTGCTTGCCGAGAGGACCGACCTGCCGATGAGCGAGCCACTCGACAGAAGTCGGTTAGCAGCGAGCTGATCCGACATTGACTTGAGCTGTGTCGCCATCTCCCCGATCGAATTCACGGTGGAGAACTGAGCCATCTGACCCAAAAACTCCCCGTTTTCCATGGGCGCGAGAGGATCTTGATTTTTCAGCTGAGCAGTCATCAATTTCAAAAATTCATTTTGGCCAAGCGAGGTTGATCGGTTGACCTGTTTTTGCTTCTCTTCTTCATAGCTCGAGACCCCTGGGGGCAGCGGGCTACGAGATCCAGCAGAAATAGTTGTTTGCATGAGCTAATAATCTCACTTGGTGTTCATATCGATAGTCCGCATCATCAGTTCGCGAGCGGTACTCGCTGTCGTGAGTGCGGTCTCGAATGAGCGAGCAGCATCAAGCATGTCGGTCATCTCTTCGAGCGGATTCACATTTGACCTGAACACATAACCCTCTGCGTTAGCTAGTGGATTACCAGGATCAAAGATCTGTTGATTCGCTCTTCGACTCTCGGTAATGCCTTTTACGGTAACCCCGTAACCTTTCTGAATTTCGCCGGATGCTTGCTCTAGGACGGTGGCAAAAACTGGGCGCTTTGCACGAAAGGCCTTATCTTCAGAGCCCGCGACGGTCTCCACGTTCGCCAAATTCGAGGCGATCGTATTGAGGCGTACGGTTTGAGCATTTAGTGCACCACCCGCGAGTTTGAGAATATTAGAGAGCGACATAACTTAGAGTCTCCAGAGTTTCTCTTAATCGCCGCGATACGCTTTGCGAAGGCCGGAGAGCGCCCCTTCCGAGAAACGCAGAGCGGCCAAATACCGGCCAGCAGCATCACCATAGGCAGCTTCTTCAACGTGAGTCTCCACTGTGTTTCCGTCTCGCGACGGCGCAAGAGGGATGCGATACTGCAAAGCGTTACGCGTGAGTTGCTCAGGCGAGTCGATGTGGGAGTGATGAGTGACTTTCAAACGCATCTCATCGCCGGCATCGCGTAACGCCTGACGAAAGTCGATATCGCGAGCCCGATAATTCGGAGTACTCGCATTAGCAATATTTCCAGCGAGCACCTCCAGCCGACGGGCCTGAATCGCTGCGGCCGTTGGAAATACGCCGAGTGCTTTATCGATTTGTGACATCGTTCACTGACTCCCGGTTAACGCTTTGACGGTCTTCCGGTGATCAAACTAGCAACTTCTATGCCAGCCCAAGAATTGTCTGAAAGTGCGCCCTTCCGGCAAAGATCAATCAGGACCGGCAAAAAATAGGTGGCTACGGACGTTAGGAGCCGGCAAGTGTTTGCCGCTCTTGATGTGGCATCGGCGCGAGTCCGGACACGCGACGTGCAAAAAATGACTCGCGGTATCCGACTCGAGTCAGTACGCGCTACAGGATCCGATGTCACCGCGGTGTCACGCGATCCCGGTTTTGACACATTAACTATAGAACTGCGGTCGGTGACGTCAGTGCCGCGCGCTTACGCCGGCCAAATCATGGTTTAGATACCGTAAAAACAGCGAAGGCGAGCTCCACGATTGGTAACGCCGAAAGTCGACGGCCCAGTACTTGCTTGGTGACTACCCAGACGCAATCGACAATCCGACGGTATTACGTTGGCACGCCGTTTGCTTGGTTCAACATGCCGGCAAAATAACCGGCGGGTTTTCGACGGAGATGCTCAATGGCTCTTACGATCAATACGAATATCGCTTCAATCCAATCCGAGCGCGCGCTCGCCATGAATCGTGGTGCGATGGAGACCGCGATGCAGCGGCTCTCATCGGGTAAGCGCATCAACTCGGCACTGGATGACGCTTCGGGAATGGCAGTCGCTCAGCGCATGCGAAATCAGATCGAAGGCCTCAACATGGCCATCCGCAACGCGAACGACGGCATCTCGATGTCGCAGACCGCTGAAGGGGCGATGGAAGAATTACAGAACGTGCTGCAGCGTATGCGTGAGCTCGCGGTGCAGTCCTCGAACGGCACCTACACCTCGGAGGATCGTAGCTACTTGTCCGCCGAGTTCGACGAACTCATGAAAGAGATCCGTCGTGTGTCCAACCGGGCCGCGTGGGACGGCGACGTCCTTTTGATCGCGGAGGGCGCCAAGCCCATGCAGGTGCAGGTGGGCATCAATGCTGCGGACTACATCACGGTACCGCTGCGGTCGCTGACGGTGGAGGATCTCGACCTCGCCGACCGTACGAACTTCAACGCCACCAAGGGGAGCTCGGTCCAATCGATCGACTTCCGAGAGAACAACGATATTACCACCAGCGCCAGCGGTACGTTCGGCGCAGGCACTTCGGCGACAACGACACTCGACAGAACGAACGTTACTGACGCCGCTGGGGCGATCGTCGATATCACTTTTTCCGCAGCTGCCAAGCCAAACTTTGAACTTGAGCTCTGGGACGGCTCACGCGATGTGGCCAATAATCCTGATAGCCTTTCGAAGAATATCCTTCGCGCAACCGCTTGCACCTCCGTGCAAGATATGATCGCCCAGTTCAGGGCCCACCCGAACTACGACTCCACGACCTGTGACATCACCTTCTCGGGCGGCGAGGTCAAAATCGTTTGGAAGATCGCAGGTCAACCCGATCCGGCGACCAAACTCTACGCAAGACCGGTCTTCGCAAGCGTGGGGGCAGACGGCACGGCAGCCAGCGCAACTGGCACGACTATCGACACCAAAACTCAAATCACGGTGTCAAACTCAGTGCTCTCCCCGGGGACGAAAAGTGATGGGCCACCTGCGTTTTATCCGCAGGAGTTCAATCTGACAAATACGATTTTTCACACGACGAACCCCAAGAGCGCGGGCAATACGTTTGAGTTGGCGATCGGCGGGCGCGTACTGACCGCTTACGACGTCACCAGTGTGGCGGATTTGGCCAAAAAGCTCTCTGAGGATTCGGACTTTAACTTTATTCGAGAAGAGGCCGGTTTTGACCCCGAGTACAGCATGTTAGAGGTCATCGACGGCGGCGCAGGTGCGACTAAAACCCTGCGGGTCAAGTTTGGCGAGTACGCGACCACTCGCGGGTTTTTAAGGCAGTCCACTAATAATGTGACGATCGCGGATCCCCAAAAGGCGATCACCGCTCTCGATTTCGTTGATAAAGCAGCCACGATCGTGAACGAGTCACGCGCTCGGATGGGCGCGACCATGAGCCGCATCGAGTACACGATCAACAATTTGATGAATATCGTCGAAAACACCGAGGAAGCCAAATCACGCGTCCTTGATACCGACTATGCGAGAGAGTCTGCCAACTTAGCCAAAGCTCAGATCCTCGCTCAGGCAGGCACGGCGATGCTCGCGCAGGCGAACCAGTCGCAGCAGTACGTGCTCAACCTGCTGCGTCAGGGCTAAGACAGGGTTCGATGCGCCTAACGCTCAAACCTGTTGCGACGGCAGCACTGTTGCTTTGGGGGATGGCTCCGGCCGTCGCCGCCGAGCAAGGGGTCGCAAGCTCAGGTTCGAGTCTGGCCGAAGCAGCAGAGTCCTTTGCCGAGGGTATTCTGTCGTTGCCGAGCGGTACCGTCCGGGCTCAGTCGATAGACCGCAAGCTGCAACTTGGCGACTGCGCCACGGGCTGGGCTTGGGGTTTCGCCTTTGGTAGCCGACAGGCCGTCCAAGTGGTTTGCCCGGGCGATCCGCGATCCCGGCGACTCGTTTCGCTCGCGGTGCCTGGATCCTCTGCACCCGAGCCGGAGCCGCGTAATGCCGCTACGGTCGTCGCCGTCGTGCGCGACCTGCCCTTCGGCCATCGGCTGGGGGCATCCGATCTGCGCGAAGAGATCGCTGCCACGGGCGCACGGCTCACGGGCACGGTGTCTTCGCTTGATAGCGCGCTTGGTCAAACGCTGACGCGCACGGTGCGCAGCGGCGAGACTCTGGCGCGCGCCGATCTGCGCACGGCAATTTCCGTTAAGCGGAGTGCCATGGTTATGGGATGGAGCGAGTTCGCGGGAGGCCGCGTCTCCGCGAAACTCATAGCGCTCGAAAACGGCCGGGTCGGACAATGGATCGAACTGGAAAATCCGCAGAGTGGCCGTAAAGTTCGTGCGGAAGTACAAGTAGACGGCTCGGTCCGACTGGGTGGTTCGAGCCCGTCGGGCCCCACCACTGTCGCCAACAACGCTAAAGTTTCGCCCACCACGGCCGACTGAGCCGTCACCAGTAGTGGGTACCCGTTATGAGCATTGACAAGATCGTCCCCCATTCGAACGGCGCCACAAGCACCCAGCGGACACCGCGTTCAGCCTCGCTCGGACCCGACCAAAAGTCGGCGCTCGCAAAGGCGTCGGTCCCGGCGCAGCTGACAGGGGCGGGAGCGGAGGCCGTACGCATCTCCTCCACTGCGAAGGAAATGATGCAAGCTGTGCAAGGCTCTCCCGGTGACGAGATCTTCGATCGCGTCAAGGTCGAGAAAATCCGTCGCGAGATCGCAGAGGGTCGTTTCCCGATCGACGAGGACCGAATCGCCCAAAAGTTCCGCGAGCTCGAGGAACAACTCGGAGATCTGGGCTAAGCCATGAACGCCAGCAGCACCGAGGGACTCGAGGAACTCGAATCTCTTTGTCAAAGGATCTGCCATGTTCTCGAGCGCGAGAACGCGATCCTGCGCCGCAAAAATGGTCTGATCGGCGACGGCATGGAAGAGCTCGAGGCTATCCAGTCAGAGAAGGACGCGAAGATCGCCCTGCTCGAGCGGGTTAGCCGCGAGGAGTCGTGCGTCGATGAAACACGACGCTGCCCGGACAAGGCGGCACGCGTACGCGCTTCCATCAGTCGCTGCAAAGACCTGCAGTCAAGAAACCATCAGGTGTTCTCGCGCATCGTGGCGGCGCAACGCAAGATCGTCTCTATCCTGCGACAGCCGGATGACGATTTGCAGCTTTACGATCGCGGTGGACGCGGACGTGATTTTGGTCTCGCACGTCGCGCCGAACTCGCCTGAGCGAGCGCGCAAGGCGCGCTAACCCTCCTCCGGCTCCCGCCCCTCCATCCAGTACACCCACGAGAGCACCACCGCCACCGCGCGGTAGACATCCTCAGGGATCGCCGTACCGATCGGCAGGTCGGCGAGTCGCGCGGCCAGCAGCGGATCGCGCATTACCGGCACGCCTTGCCGATTGGCCTCGGCGACGATCTCGCGTGCGAGGAGCTCGCGTCCCGTGGCCACGATCAGCGGTACTGGGTTGAGTCCGTACTCAAGAGCAACCGCCCGATCCTGATCACCCCGATTCATACGCGCACCGAGTGCAACTGGCCCGGAGAACTCGGCGGCAACGCATCGACCTGCGGATCGATGACGGCCCAACGCGACAAGGTCATGCCGGCATCCTGCAAACGACGGGCGAGTTCCGCTCGCGACTCTTCCCAACGACCGCGCTCATCGGCGGTGTCGGTCAGCACGGTCACGCCGATGCGGGAGACCCCCATCTGTTCGATCCGGATGTCGATGTCGCCGAAGGGCAAAGAAATGCCGACGAGCCGCGTACGCCATGGCCCCTCGCCCTCTTTTCGGCCATCGCCTCCGGAATAATCGAGGCGTCCGTTCGTCGCATCGCGCTGCAGGGTGATCCACCAGCCGCCGAGTCCGTCCGGCATCGGCATCAGGAACGAATAGCAGTTCCCACCCGAGTGATGCGCCGCCGTCGCCGCGCTCTGCAAGCCGACGAGATCATCGAGCGCAGCCCAGGCCTCGGCAGAGTTGGCGCCATTCTGTCGCGCTTCAATGATTTCGAGCAAGCGTCGCTTGAGATCGGCGAGCGGAACCGGTCGCCGATCACGCAGTTGCGATTCAAAGAAAAGTCCGCTTTGTGACAACGTCGACGACAGCGCCTGCATCCAGCTCGCCACCGAGGCCCCGGCTGGAGATGTGAGACCCGCCGGCGCCGCGCTGGCAGCAGCCGAGGTGCCGGCGCTCGCCATCGAGCCAAGCAGCCAGCCGGCCAAAGAACTTGGCAGATGAAGTCGTGCCGAAAGATTCCTTACCGGGCTCCCCCCCGTGGCGCGAACGGCCGGGGCGCGCGCGGCGGCGGACGGCAACGGCACTAGGAGCGGCATGATCTCAGTGGCCTCGGCCTCTCCGGTGATTCGTCCCGATGCCGCGAGCACACCACCGATGCGGGCCATGGCCCTGCCGGCTAGCGGCAACAGTGGCACGAGCGACAGTTCGCCACTCATGTCACGCGCCACCAGCAAAGAAAGTCGCGAATATTCAGAAACGCCGGGGATCGGTCGACTGGAGAAAAAGTGGTCGCCGACCTTCAGGAGCAATTCGTCTTTCTGAAATCGGACGGTGGCCGTGAGCACCGAGCCCACCTCCCAGCGAGCCGCGGCACCGACCGAACCCGGAACGCTGATCGCACGGTCCATCGCCGGAGCCAACTCGGGATCCGGTGGTGAGGGCAACTGCGGGGGCAAGCCGACGGGGCTCAACATAAGAGGGAATAGTCGACCGGGGTCGGGTTGGCTTTAGGAATTCCTGGAGTATAGTCCTGGCGGATATTTGATGGACGAATGTGATGCCTCATCGAACACTCAAGCCCTTTTCGCTGCCGAAAATCAGTCCTTTTTTGCTGTGCGTGCTGTTTGGCGGTGTCGCCGCCAACGCCGCGGACGATCCGGTGGTCAAAGGCGGCCGACTAGCCCCCAATCCGGACCCCCGCTCGAGGACGATTCCCGAACTCGTCTGTCTCGCCGAGCGATCGGTGACCGTGACGCATTCGACCCTGGAGTCGGCGGGCGAGGAAGCGCCGCTGCGCTTGCGACTGCGCGGCAACCTGCTCTACCTCGGCCAGTCGGCCAATACCGAAAAGTTTGCCGGACTCATCAATCGCGCCGATACGCGGCGCTGGGTCGCAGGCGATGCCACGCTGATCCTAGATGATGCCCTGCAGCAAGGCGTCTGGGTTCGCGTACAACTCGGATCCACGCGCGTGACGGCTATCACCTGTCAGCCGTTCGATTCTTCCAAACGATGATTCGACGACGACGCATTTCGTGGACTGCGATGCTGCTCGCAGCGCTGGCCGCTTGTGGCGGCGGTGGCGGCTCAGCGGGTAATTCAGCGTCAGCGCCCAGCCCCACCGTGAGCGGCGCCTGGGTCGACTTCGCGATCTCGGGTCTCGCCCACTCCACGGCCTCGGTGTCGGGCACCACCAGCGGCACGGGCGGATTCACGTATCGCTGTCCCTCGAGTTGCGAGACGGTGACGTTCAAAATCGGCGGCACGACGCTCGGCAGTGTCACCGGCGCATCGACGATCTCGCTGCGCGACCTGTCGGTCGGAATCACCGATGGCACGCTCTCCGAGAGTACCCTGCGCCGCGCACAATTTTTGATCACGGTCGATGCCGATGCCGATGCCGGCAACGGCATCGCGCTGCCCACGGCTCTGGCGACCGTGATGGCCAACCGCTCGCTCGATTTCAACGCCTCGTCCTTCGACGCCGATCTCGTCTCGCTCGTCGATTTTCTGCGAGGTGACAGCCGACTCGCGGCAGATTACCGGGCGGCGCTAAAGATACCCACCCGCGGTATCGCGCGCTCGATCGCCGAGCAGGCCGAGGCACTCGCTCGCGGCGTGCTCGTCGACTCACCGACGGCCAGTACGAATCCGATCGCCGAGGTACGCAAGTATGTGCTGCGCGTGCCCGACGCTGCACTCGTTCCGTACGCGGGACCTTCCACCCAGATCAAAACTATTTACCCGAAAGGCTTACGACCCACGATTGGTGCGGGTTTGACTTTGACGGTTGGCGCACCATCGAGCGGCGTGAAGCTGCGCGTAGTGACCGCGCGCGGCATCGCGGCTTCTGCGCCCCGCTACTTCGACGGCAGCAGCGCGCGCCGTGCCGAGGTACTCGTGAGTAGTGATCCGAACGGTTTGCCCTCGCTAAGCACTATCACGCTATCTGAGAACGTAGCAGAACTCGGATCGCTTGTGACCTTGCGGACAGCAGACGGCTCGACGTTCTCGGGTCGACCTACACCCACCGATTCTTCGGGCAGCGACGGCGCAAGAAATCTCGACGAGACGCTGCAGCCGCGCTCGCCGGAATTCGATCAACGCGGTCTCGATCCTGCGGGCCTTGCCGAGGGTGAAGGCGGCACCTGGGTTTGCGATCGTCGCGGGCCTTTCCTGCTGCAATTCGATAGCCAAGGCCGCACGCTGCAACGACTCGGTCCGACCGGTAATGCAGGGTCCCTACCCGATGTCAGTCGCCGCCTACCTGTGATTCTCGAGTCGCGACAAGCGGGACTCGGCTGCGGCGGTGTCGCCGTTCGCAGCTTGAGCGGTGAGGTGCTATTGGCCGCTGGCGCCGCACTCGATGTCAACGGTCGAACCGGCAATACCTCGCGTCTGTTGCGGCTGGTCGGGTTTAACCCGCGCAGCGGCGCAGTGCGCCAGTTCGGCTTGCCGATCAGACCGACCGAAAATGCATTTCGTATCCTCGATCTGGAGTCTTTGAGCGAACAAAGAACGATTGCTTTAGTGCGCTATCGCGACGGCGGCGCCTCAGGACCGCTACGCTGGGAAATTCGCGTCATCGACCTGACGAGCGCCAGCGACCTCAGCGGTAAATCATTGGTCAGCGGACCCAATGCGGGGCTCGCCCTCGAGTTCGGAACGGCTGCCGAGATCGAATCGAGTGCGGGCGCTCTCGCCACGACCACGACCCTGCTGGAGCTTGGCACCTTGGGCTGGATCAGCGAAGGTGCGGAGGGCATCGCCCGCATCGATGCCCAGACGCTCGTGGTGATGGGTCAAGCAAACGGCGGCATCACGAGCCAGATACGCGGCGGCGATCCCGCGCTATCCGTCGCCGAGCATCAAGTCGATCGCAACGGCACCATCACGCCGCGCCCTTCCGGGAGCTCGACCGCCCCGACCTTCGAGTTAATCCCATCGGCCGTGGAAGCACGGCAGACGCTGCTCTGGTCCTTGCAGTTACGTACGCCGCTCAACTGATACGCCGCTCAACTGCTACACCGCTGAACTGGGTGCGGCACGCGGCGTCTCGATCAACGCGACTCGGGCAGCAGACACTCGGCGCCGCCACGCGTCAAGGCGGCACAGACCAGCGACGCCTCTTCGAGCGAAGCCAGCCCCACACGCAGTCGGTAGAGTTTCGATCCTCTGACCGGCGACTCATCGATGGTGGGTTTGCGCGACTGCAGTTCGGCGAAGGAGCGCTGCAAGCGCGTCCACGATTTTCTAGCCGAAGCGGCCGAGGAGAAAGCTCTGAGCTGAACGTACACTGTGGCGACCGGTGCAGGAGGGGGAACGGGGGCGGCAGGGGTGGCAGGCGCGGCGGACGTGGCGGGGGCGGCAGAGGCTGCACTCGGCGTCCGGGCAGGCACGGCCGGCGCCTGAGCAGGATCACCCCCCGTCGGGTTGCCGAGTTTCAACGCGTCCAGACGTCGCTTGGCGAGCTCGCTCCAGACCCCATCGGCATGCGCTTCGAGATAAGCCACGTATGCTTCGGCGGAGTTTTTTCGCTTCGCGACCGACCAGTCGCGCTCGTCGATCAGCGCATCGCGCCGCGTTCGCACTTCGGCGGCCCGAGGGCTGCCCGGGTTGCGCTCGAGAAAACGCTCGTAGGCGTCGGGGGTGTCGGTACGAACCGCCTCTTGCCAGGCTTCCTCGCGCTTTGCGCAGGCGGCGAACAGGACAATCGCCACCGCTGTCAACAAAATTCTGCCGGACCGCACGACGCGAGACTGGAAGGGGCGATTTGACACGGTTGCCGAGAGCCTGCGATGCCAAAAAAGAGGCGCTGAGTATAACGAAGTGCCGTTTGCTGTCGACTGAGTGCGCCGATGAGAATCGATGTCCCCACACTGCTCGGCCTCGGCGGCACCGTGGCCGTCGTCGTTATGGCGATCACCTTCGGCGAGGGCGAGACGCGGTTTTTCGATCCGGCGTCTTTCCTGCTCGTACTCGGCGGAACGCTGACAGCAGTATTGTCCCGCAGGTCGCTCGCCGATTTCGTAGGTCACGTTCGAGCGCTGTCGGTCATCGGCCGGTATCACATCCATGACCGGCAGAAACTGTCGTCGCGTGTCCAGCAGTGGGCCGCGATTGCGCGCCGGGACGGTACGCTCGCACTCGAACAGCACATCGACGCCAACGACCCGCCCTTCCTGCGCGACGCGTTAACCCTGGTGGTCGATGGCGCAAACGAAGACGCGCTGCGCCAGGGTATGCAGGCCCGCTTGGCGGCGATGCAAGCGCGCCATCGTCGCATCATCGCCACGTGGGAGGACTGGCTGGTCGTCGCCCCGGCGATGGGCATGATCGGCACTTTGATCGGCCTGGTGCAAATGCTCGGTGCGATGCGAGACCCGGCGCAAGTCGGTCATGCAATGGCCTTGGCTCTGCTGACAACGCTCTACGGAGCGTTTCTCGCCAACGTGATCGCTGCACCGGTAGCGAGCAAGCTGCAACTGAAGCACGCCGAAGAAATCGAGTGGTGCGAAGCGATCATCGCGAGTTTAGAGCGCATCGTCCGCGGCGAGAGTCCGCGGCGGGTAGCCGGGGCCGTGGTGACCCCGTTCCCTCTGCAGCGCAAGCGTCGCCCTGAAGAGGCTGCGTGATCAAAGAAGAACGTGCGACGCTGTCGCTGCCATGGGCGATCACCTTCGCCGATATGGCACTTTTGCTGCTGTGCTTTTTCATCATGCTGACCACGATGCGTAGTAACGCGGTATCGGAGGCATCGCAGTCCACGCCAACAACCGGTGCGACGATCGCCACGACGACTGCCACGACGACTGCCATGACGACCGCAACAGGGGCGCCTGCAGCCCAAAGTTCAGCCGACCTCGCGGCAGTAGAGCTCTCCCGACGCTTCTCGCGCGAGATCGCCGAGGGTTGGCTCAGAGTCAACGCACAAAACTCCATCCTGCACATCCGCTTCGGCACGGGTGATGCCTTCGACAGCGGCAGCGACGAAATCACGCACCGAACGGTGCAACTGCTCGATGCCATCGGTGAGACGCTCGCCACGAATGACGCGCGGATCGTGGTGGTTGGTCACACGGACGATCAACCGATCAGCACGGATCGTTTTCGCGATAACTGGGATTTATCTTCGGCGCGCGCCGTCTCGGTGATCCGCGAACTCATCCAACGTCACGGCATCGCGCCGACTCGACTCGAAGCGAAAGGCTATGCGGACACGCGGCCGCAGGCCCCGAACGACTCGGAGTGGAATCGTAGTCTGAATCGGCGCATCGAAATCGAGATCATCTGGCCGCGCTGAGCGCGCCCGATCGACTGTCGAAAATCCGTCAGTTGCACAGACGGTCGCTCTGCGCCTATTTTACGCTCGTCGATTCCGCTTTTTGAGGCTGCTGCATGTCGAGTATCAAGGTTGCTCATCTTCGAGTGCAGGGGGTCGATTTCGTATTCGTGCCGCTCGCGCCAGATATGTCGCGAGTCGCCCCAAACGATCAAAGCCAGTTGGTGCTCGAGTTGCGAAATACGTGCCGCAACGCGGGACTTGCGGGCGAGGTCGTACCCGTCTGGCAAGGCGCTTCGGGCACCTCGTTCATGGCGAGCCCGGCCCATCAGCCGGTTCTCGCCAAGTCGCTGCGGATCGATTTTGTTCGCAACAACGTCAATAAAAACGTTGCTGCGCCTGGTCTGTCACCGCTGCTTGCGCAACTGACCGCCGAGACACCGCACGCGACGGCTACGGCAACCGCCAGCAGCGTCGCGCCCCCTTCGAATCGCGCATCCCAGCAATCTCAGGGCGAAGAGCGACGCTCCTTGCCCGCCGCACACGACGCCACCAGAACGAAAATCACGAATCGCGTAGTGACCATGCTGTTTTCGGACGTGGTTGGCTCCACCAAACTCAAACAGCAGTATGGCGACGCACAGTCGATGCAAGTACTCAACAAACACCATGCTCTGGTGCGTTCACTGCTGAAGAGCACCGCCACCGGCGAAGAAGTGTCGACGCAAGGCGACTCTTTTTTCATCGCTTTCGCCGTTCCATCGGAGGCGGTGGTGTTCGCACTACGTTGGCAATCGGTCGTCCGCGACTTCGCGGAGGAAGAAGGCGTTATCCTGCAAGATCGTATTGGCATCCATGTCGGTGAGGTCTATGCGGACAGTGCCAAGGTCGCCGGCAAGGAATTCGACTTCAACGGCATTCAGGTCGATACCGCCTCACGTATCATGTCTCTCGGCCAAGGCAATCAGATTCTGTTGTCCCACTTCGTGTACCACAACGCGCGGCAAATGCTCGAGGGCTTCGAGTTCGACGGCCTCGACGAACTCGCCTGGCGCGACCACGGTCTCTACGACGTAAAAGGCGTCGATCACCCGATTGAAATCTTTGAGGTTGGAGAGGTCGGACGTGGACCGCTGAAGGCGCCGCCAGACAGCGAAAAAGCGAAACGCCATTCGAAAAGACCATGAACGATTGAACGCCCAAGGTGCTTAACGATGCGCTGGTCAGCACGCTCGGCCCAGGTCCGCGCCGTGACGAAGTGCCTAGCGCTCAATCTGAAGGCGAGCCGACTCGAGAGTTCGCCTGATGTGGCGGTAGTAATCGTCCGCAACAACGCGGCCACGCAAACGATGCGTTTACGCGCCGCCAACGGGGCACTCAGCTCGCAACCCCGTTGATCGAGGCGTGTCGCGATCAGAGCGTACTACGATCAGGGCATGCCGCGGTCCGGACTGATCCACGTCGCAGGACGTCCGCTGCTGCGCGAGGCCGCTAACGGAAACCCAACGACCATCGTGGCCACCTGTACCAGCCAAAAAATGAGCGGGTAAAGCAGAAACCATCCGGCTAGGCGCTCCATACTCACATCGTAACGACGATCGATGAACACGGCAACGGTCATTTGTAGCGCGCAACACCCAAAGAGCACCACCACAGACATCGGCAAAGACCAGGCGAGCCAACTCGGGATCAGCACGGCGAAATGACTGGCGACGACGGTATCTACGAAAGTCCAAACGCTCGCGAGTAGCGCGATGACGATCAGGTAGCTCCAGCACACACTGAGAAGCATCTCCGCCACCAACAATTTCAAGCCAACGGGTGCAGCGCTCCAGATGACGTCGATGTTGCGCGCGAGGACCTGTGCACCGCCCATCGCCCACCGCAGACGCTGTCGCCATAGCCCGCGGATCGTCTCCGGCGTCAGTATCCACACCAGCGCACGCGGCTCAAAGCAGGTGCGCCACCCCGCCCGTTGCAGTTTCCAGGTGATATCCATGTCCTCGGTCAACGCATCACGCGTCCAGTAATCGACCTCGTGCACCGCACGTTTGCGGAATCCTGCGATCACTCCCGACAGAGTGAACAATTGTCCGACCAGCATCTGCGTGCGCTTGATCAATCCGATCATTGCAGAAAACTCGCCCACCTGGATTTTTCCGAGCACCGAGCGCCGATTGCCGATGCGCGGATTTCCGGTCACCCCGGCTACCTCAGGGTTATCGCGCAAAACGGTCGCGATCCACGCCGGTGCATGGCGATCGAGCGTAGCGTCGCCATCGATGCACAGCAAAAACTCGTGGGTGGCGGCGCGTGCCCCCGCCTGCAACGCCACCGCTTTGCCCTGATTGGATCCGAGCGCAATGACTCGCAGTCGATCGTGCTTCGCCTCGAGCGCTGTCAGAATACCGAGCGTGGCATCGGTGCTGCCGTCATCGACCGCGATCACCTCGAACTCGTTGCTCGAAATTTGCAACGCGCGCTCGATGGTCTCTGCGATCTGCCGCTCCTCGTTGAAGCAGGGCACGACGATCGTCACCGGAATCGTCAAGGCATCGGCTGAGAGTTCGCGAAAATTCCGCGGCCGCGCCTCCCAAAACGTGAAGCGGATCAGCCCGCCCAGCGTCCAGACCAACGACATCACCACCGGAAACAAAAACAGGAACAGATCGACGGCATAGCTCATGGCACGGGCAGTTCGGGATCTGAGGATATTTTCGAGAACACTTGGCGCATCCGCGCCGGTTCGGGATGCGACTGGAACAGCATGTCCGGGTAATACGCGATGTGCCGCACGCCCTTGTCGTAGAGCATCTCGACGACACGGACGATTTCTTCCGTCGGAATCAGCGCCTGCTGGTGCCGCCAATCGACGGTCTGCAACTCGAAAATCACCTTACGCCGGCTGTCGGGAAAACGCTCAAGGCTTTTCAGCAAGGCACGGTAAAACTCGAGCGGATCCTGAGCGTTTTCCATGTACGGCATCGCCATGATCGCCGTGAAATCGTAATTGCGCAGCGAATTCTCGAGTGATTGTGAATGCCAGACCTCGGCGCGTGGCTCGAGCACCACTTGCGCATAAAGATTGCGCGCACTGTAAAGACCGGGTTTATCGCGACGCACGACACCGATCGCCTCGCGAGCGAAGGCGTCGAGGTAGTTGATCTTGAACAAGGTCCATCGCCCGAGAAGATCGTCGCTGGCGCGAATGCTATCGATGTCGTTCGGCAAACCCCAGGCCCTATATTGCGCAAGCGCTTCGGGCGAAGCGTCCTCGTGGTCAGAGAGCGTGATATCGTCGTGGAAGATGACCCCCTCGAAGCTGTTGTATCGCGCGAGGTCTTCAAAAATTTCGAGGATGACTTTGCGAGCATCGGCGGAGAACGGCGACAGTCGCTTGTACGCCATGCTGACGCTCGCCTGCGACGACCCCGCGAGCGTCACCACTTTATGCCCCGCGCTTGGGTGGTCAGCCGGCAACTCCCACGCCAACAGCGGCATCCACGCGTAAAGCCGCCTCACCGGTGTTCGGGTGCGAATCTCCCAAGCCACTTGACCAAATACATTGGCGCGGACCGGTACGTGTCGGTTACTGAAATAGGTTTCGCTGGCTGAGCCGTTGGCGTCCGGATCGGCGAATGCTTGCAGGTATACCGTGTTGACGCCGAGCCACGTCAGACGATCGACGAGGTGGTTGACGTTTCTGTTGAACTGGACGGGATCGCTGTCGTAGATGTAATCGAGATCGACGTGCGCTACTTTCTGCGCGCGGTCATTCTCGCTCGCGCCACTCGCACGCACTCGCAGCTGGTAGCGCAGCTCACCGATGTCGGTTTTCGACTCGATCAGAATCCGACGCAACCCAAATGACGGCACCTTTTCGTCGTTGGCGCCATCGTCGAGCGTCAGACCGATCGCCATCCCTGCGGCTGCCGCAGCCTCTGCCGCCACACCGTTGAAACGCCCGTAGGGCCATACCATCACCCGCGGCGACTTGCCGATCCGCTGCCGTATTATTTTGGCCGATCGTCGCAGATCACCGTCAAGTCGCGCTCGGTAGGCCGACTCCGGCTCGTATCGCTGTCCCGAAGCATCGTAGAGCCGCGTGGTTGCGGCCGCCTGCATGCTGCCGCCTGGGTTGCCGACAATGCCGCGGTGCAAATCGTGACTGTGGCTCGCGATTTCCACCAAGCCGGTCGATTGCATTTCGCGCAACTGGTCCCAGCTCATGAAATGTTTGCGCGGCACCATCTTACCGCCAAAATCGACGTTCAGCGATTCCTCCTCCCAACGGGTGACGACGGCGACGACCGCGGGAATGCGGAGCATCCGCAAAATAGGCCACGCATGCTTGTAGACCGAGGTGTAGCCATCGTCGAAGGTCAGCAAAACGGGACGTGCCGGCAAGGGCCCACGCCGCCCCCTCGCGGCAATCACCTGATCGACGGAGACGAAGGTGTAGCCGTTGTTCAGAAGCCAATCGACGTGCCGGACGAACGTCGTCGGATCGATGGAGTAATCGGGTGTCAGGGCACTCGATCGGTCGGTGACCTCGTGATACGCGAGCACGGTCAGCGGATGCTGCTGCTCCGCGCTGGCCGAAGAATGGCCAAGCAGCCCGAGCAACAAGACAATGCTGACGACTAAATTTTTACTATACGTAACGATCAGCTTCGGCCGCATGGCACTTGCAAAACGTGCCCTGTTTTTTCCGTCACCCCGTCAAACTTTTTTATCGACGAGAATGCCGGTCAGCCGGTCGATGTTGCGCGTGACGTTCAAGGCCTCTTCGGGCGGGATCTGCCGAATCTTTTCACCGCTCTCCCTATCAGAGACGCTGACGACGACGATGTTGGTTTCCTTGTCGACGGAAATGTTGATCGCACGCCCCTGCTGGATCAGGCGCTCGTTAGCGTCATTGACGGATTCACGGAAATCTTCGCGCAGTGCATCGATGGATTGCAGCTGCCGCTGATTGTCGCGAGCGCTTTTTGCCTTGTCGGCTGCATCGTCGCGTGCAAGCTTCTCAAGCGCTGCCGTCCCTTCCGCAGCCGCTACGCGCATTACCTCAGTACTCGGCAACGCAGACACTTTCGCCTCCATTCCCTTCTCCCTGAAGCCATTTCCTCGGCGAAAAACCGGCGATAAACATTCGCACGGACACCGGGACCATAGGTTCTATAAGTGTGCGCGAGTTCTATCCGAAATGGAAGTCTAGGGGTCGGCCGCCCTGAACCGATCGGCGCGCGCCATGGCCCAGCTCGAGCGGTAAAGCGCGGGTAAGGCAGCGAAGGGGGCACTCGCCTCGTCGAGCAACACCCCGCGCTCGATCTCGGGGTAAATCGAGGACAAAGGTACCGGCTGACCCTCGTGATCGCGGGTCATGAAATATCTTGCGCCGAGTTCCCCTGGACTCTCGAGACCCGCCGCCCCGAGGAGCTCGGCGAGCGAGTGCACCGTGGCACGTTGAAAATTCATGACGCGCAGCGCTTTCTCGGCGACGTCGAGGCCACGCTGTCGACGGGCATTTTGCGTGGCGACGCCGGTCGGACATTCATCGGTGTGACAAGTACGCGATTGAATGCACCCCAACGCGAACATGAAACTCCGCGCGGCATTGCACCAGTCGGCGCCGATCGCGAGCAGGATCGCAACGTCGTACCCGGAGACGACTTTGCCTGCGGCACCGATTTTGACCTGATCGCGCAAGCCAACGCCGCGCAGACAGTTGTGGACGAATAGTAATCCGTCACGAACCGGCATACCGACGTGATCCGCAAATTCTACCGGAGCCGCCCCGGTACCCCCCTCCGTACCGTCGACGACCACGAAGTCGGGAACGATTCGGGTGGCCAACATCGCTTTGCAGATCGCGGCGAATTCGACGGGGTCACCAATGCACAGCTTGAAACCGACCGGCTTGCCGCCCGAAAGCCGTCGGAGTTCGGCGACGAATTCAAGCAACTGGGCTGGATTCGAAAAACGCGAGTGTGTGGCCGGCGAGACGCACTCCTGCCCGGGCTTGACGCCACGCGTGAGCGCGATTTCTACGCTGACCTTCGCGCCCGGCAACACGCCCCCGTGGCCCGGCTTGGCACCCTGTGAAAGTTTGATCTCCACCATCTTGACCTGCGCATCGGCGGCTTGATTAGCGAATTTCTCGGCACAAAACTTTCCTGCCGCATCGCGACACCCGAAATATCCGGAACCGATTTCCCAAATCAAATCGCCACCTTCCTGACGGTGGTAGGGCGAAATCGATCCCTCGCCGGTGTCTTGCGCGAAATTGCCGAGCCGTGCGCCGCGATTGAGCGCGCGGACGGCATTGGCCGAAAGCGCGCCGAAACTCATGGCCGACACGTTGAGCACCGACGACTCGTAGGGCAAGCGACAGGCTTCGTTTCCTATCTTTATACGAAACCCCTCGGGGCTCGGATGCTTGGCGGCATTCGAGTGGCTGAGCCAAATCGCCCGCGGGTGATAAGGATCGACAAGCGTGCCGAAACCGCGTTTGTCGTTCTGCCCTTTGGCCCGTTGGTAAACCAGCGCACGCTGGTTTCTCGAAAACGGCAGTCGCGTCTCGTCGTCTTCGATAAAGTACTGGCGAATTTCCGGACGGATGTACTCGAGCAGGAAGCGAAAATGGCCAAGCAGCGGGTAATTCCGTAAAATCGCGTGCGTCGACTGCAGCACGTCGCGCAGACCGACACCAAACAGCATCAGCGGCAAAACCGCCGCCCACGGGTTCAACGAAAACACCCCTAAAGAAATTGGCAGGGTCGACAACCAACCGAGGTATCGCGTGGGAATCATGCTCCGAAGTATAATCGCACCCGAACCGACTTCCGCACCGTCGCGACGAGGAAACTGACCGATGACAGAACCCGAACCCACCGCAGCCCACCAGGATTTCCTGAGTGCCGACGTCAAAATTGCCGAGTGTCGACGCCAGAGTGACCAACTCGACTATTTCGCCCACTCGTACTGCAAGCTTTACGGCGACTGGCAAGACTCGGGGGCGCGGTTGCGCATGGTGCGTGAGCGTCAACCGTTGCTGCTCATCATGATCGTCATGATTCTGGTGTTCCTGCTCGGCCTGAATTTTCTGATGTACGGCGGCAGTTCGGGTCTGGGTGCCGCTTTCATCATTGGCGCAGCGATCGCGGTGTACGTGGTCATCGATCAGGGGCGACGCGAGGAAAGTCGCTGTGACGAAATCCGTCGGACCAAAGAAAGCTTCAGCGCATCACTGTTCCTAGCCGGGGTGGATCTCTCCATCCCTCTGCTCGAGGAGACCCTCGTCAAAGATCCAACCGGACAATGGATTCTGGGATCGAAGTTCAGGGGGTGGCGCATGGCCCAACTGAACAGCGTGTTTCACCGGGTCTTCGGCGTGATCGTACCCGCAGAGATCATCGAAAAAGTCTGCAGTCGCAATTGACGAGCGGCGTTTATATTCAAGCGCGTATCGCCTGCTCACCCCAGAAGCCAGCCTGCGGCGCGAGCACACGATCCGCCTGCAGTCGCACGCCGCCCTCGCGATCTCTTGCGAGTAACAAAGGTCCGTCGAGATCGACGAAATCGGCCTCTGTCGTGAGCAACCAAGCCGGTGCAATCGCGAGCGACGTACACACCATGCAGCCCACCATCAACATGAAGCCCGCCTCGCGCGCGGCGGCTGCAAGTTCGATCGCTGCCGTCAGGCCGCCCGTCTTGTCGAGTTTGAGGTTCACCGCCTGATAACGCCGGCGTAGCGCCGGCAACTCGACGATGGTGTGACAGGACTCGTTCGCGCAGATCGGAACGCTGGGCTTGAAACCCTCGAGGCATTGATCGGCATGTGCAGGTAAAGGCTGCTCGAGTAATACCGCGCCGCAGGCGAGGCGCGTCTGCTGCACCGCCTGCAATATCTCAAAGTTCCAACCTTCGTTGGCATCGACAATGAGGCGCGCTGCAGGCAAGAGCTGCTGCAACTCGCTCCTGTCGGCACCGCGCTCGATGTCGCAGCGCACGGACTCGATCGCGGCGATCACCGACTCCACGGTCTCACCATAACGCCGACAGGGCACGCACTCGCCCAGCCCCTGCCTGGACGGCGAATCGGCCACGCTCGTCAGCTCGACCACCACCACCTCGGCCTCGCTCTTCACACCCCGCGAAATGCGAAACGGCGCTGCGAGCGGCCAGCGCTCGTGACGGATATGCAAACGACGAATCGGGGCCTCGAACATTCGGTAGATACCGCGAAAAGTCGCTCAATATGCGATTGATGACGAAGCGGATCATGGCACGCGCCGAATAATTTGCGCACGGTTTTCACGGAGTCATGCATGAGCAAGCTCAGAGTGGTGGCAGCCGCACTGACCATCGCAATCGGCTACGCGCTCGTCATCGCGGCGATCGGCGTCGATTATCCGCTCGCCGACGGCGACGGGGGCGTTGTGACCCCCGGTATCGTGCTGGCAGTGATCTTTCGCGGGGCTCCCAATCATCACCGGTATCGACGCGCTGTAACGAATGCCTTGATCACCGGCGGCCACAGGGAGTAGCGTCGTGTCATGCACGACAAAGCCCGCTTGCGGCTTCGCTGGGTCATGTTCTCGTACGTGTTCACCTTCGCGATGCTCGCCTACGTGCAGCGCAGCAGCGTTTCAGTTGCCGCCGAAGACATGCTCCCTGCGCTGAACCTCAGCGTGGTGCAACTCGGTTGGCTGAACGCGGCGTTCACGACCGCCTATGCGATCTTCCAGCTGCCAGGAGGCGCACTCGGTCAAAAATTCGGTGCACGACCGATTTTTCTCGCGGTGGGCATCACCGGTCTGATCGCGACGATCGGAACGCCGATTTTTCCGACTCTCCTCGGCGGCACCACGCTGTTCGTCGCGCTGCTCGCCACGCAGTTTCTGCTCGGATTCGGACAGGCGCCCGTCTTCCCGACGCTGGCCACGCTCGTCGAACGCTGGTTCCCGGTCAGTCAGTTCGGTCTGACGAACGGACTCTCGACGTCGGGCATGCTCTTGGGTGGTGCACTCACCGCCCCCTTGATCGTCTGGTTGACGGGCCTCTGGGGGTGGCAAGGTGCGCTTTTGTGGACGGCGCTGCCCGCCGTTGTGCTGACCGTGATCTGGGCGCTCGATGGCCGCAGCACCCCTGCCGAACACCCGCGCATCAGCCAGCAAGAGTTGGCCGAGCTCGATGCCACGCCAGTGACTGAGCCGCTCACCTTCGCGCGGCTTTGGCGCGTGGCGCGCAACCGCAACATCCTGCTGCTTGCCCTCTCCTACCTCGCCTTCAACTACGTGTTTTACTTGATTACTTTTTGGTCTTTTCTATATCTCGTTCGCGATCGCGGCTTCAGCGGACTCGAAAGCGGCTTCATGGCGATGCTGCCCTGGCTGGGGGCTGCGGTGGGCGCCGCGATCGGCGGCTTCATGACTGATCGTCTCGCTCAAAGAATGGGCCCGACCAAGGGCTATCGGTTGTTGCCGCTGATGACGCTGCCGATCGCCGTCATGATGCTACTGGCGACACCCGCCGTCGAGGGTGCTTATTTAGCGGTCGCAGCCCTCGTCGTCGCCTTCTTCGCCATGGAAATCAACGAGAGTCCGTTTTGGGCTGCCACCATGAGCGTGGCTCGCGCCGGCACAGGCGCCGCGACCGGCGTGCTCAATACGGGGGGCAACGTCGGCGGCATCATCTGTCAGCCGATCGCCGCAGCGCTCGCTGCGAGCGGCGCATGGACCCAAGTGTGGCTAAGCGGCGCCTTGTTCGCGCTGATCGCCGTGGTGTTATGGCTATTCGTCAACGCAGAGCCGACCGAATCATGAGGGAATTCCTGATCTATCAGAGCCCGCTCGGCGAAACGATTCTAGCCGCATCGGACGGCGGCCTTCGGGGCGTCTGGTTCGTGGGACAGAAATATCTGCCGGACATCAAAGATTGGAAAAAAGCCGATTGCAATCCGCTGCTCAAAGAGGCTCGTCGGGCCCTCGCCAGATACCTCGCGGCGCAACGACCAACTTTCGAGTTGCCACTCGATCTTTCGGGCGGTACGACATTTCAGCAGCAGGTCTGGCGAGCCTTGCTGCGTATTGCCCCGGGGGAGACGACGACCTATGGCGACGTCGCGCGTCGAATCGGCAAACCGGAAGCAGTACGAGCGGTGGCTGCGGCCATCGGTCGCAATCCCTTGAGCGTCGTAGTGCCCTGCCATCGCGTGCTCGGTAGCGATGGATCGCTCACCGGGTACGCCGGGGGCCTGCGGCGAAAGGCCGCACTGCTCGCTCTGGAGGGCGTTTATTTGCCGTCTGCAGCCAGCAACCTTTTGAGCAAGGGGTTACCGAAGCGGCGCGAGGCCGTCACCGCGTAAAACGTTTCTTTGCGACCCGTGACGCGGGCGCGCCGGACGAGCGTACCACGCTCGATCTCATCTTTGACCACGACGGGCGATACCTGCTTGCTGACGGTGCTAGCGGCATCCGCGTCGTAGATCGTGGTACCCGCAATCGTTCGCTACGCAATCCCGGAAGCAAACCCCAGCCTTTACTTCACGATGTCGCTCGCCATCACCTTCCCGTTCAACATTCTGGTGGGCTTGCCGCTCTACCTCGGGATCATCGAGCGGCTGTGGGCGCGATGGTGATGCCGATGCGACCGATGCCATCGACGCCACCCGCGACGACATCCCCGGCAACGAGCGGACCGACACCAGATGGCGTGCCGGTGAAAATCAGATCGCCCGGCTGCAAGATCATCGAACTCGAAATGAAGGCGATGATCTCCGGTAACGACCAAATGAGCTGCGAAATGTCGGCCTCCTGACGCAGAACTCCATTCACCGACAACCAGATACACCCTCGCACCGGATGGCCGATCGTTGATGCCGCTACGATCTCCGAACAGGGTGCAGACCTGTCGAAAGCCTTACCCCACTCCCAGGGGCGCCCTGCATCACGCGCTGCGAACTGCAGGTCGCGACGCGTGAGATCGAGGCCGACCGCGTAGCCGAAAACATACTGTAGCGCAGTCTCGGGATGGATGTTGAATCCGCCCCGACCGATGGCCACCACCCACTCGATCTCGTGGTGGAGATTATTCGTCTGCGGCGGATATTCGATCACGGAGCCGCTCTCGACCACTGCATCCGTTGGCTTCTGGAAAATGAATGGGGCCTCGCGGCTCGGGTCCCTGCCCATCTCGCGGGCGTGAGCTTCGTAGTTACGCCCCACGCAATACACGCGGCGCACGGGAAAACGACCGTCACTGTCGCGGACTGCAACCGATACCGGTGGGGGTGGGCTGATGATGTATTTCATGCAATCCTCCATCGGACGAAAAGAATACCGCATGCAGGACATCGGTTGACGCTCATGAAATCGCACTACAGGGTCGTGGTGATCGGCGGCGGTATCGTCGGCAGCAGCGTGCTCTATCACCTCGCTCGTCACGGCTGGAGCGACGTCGCGCTCATCGAGCGCGCGGAACTGACGGCAGGGTCCACCTGGCATGCCGCAGCCGGTTTTCACGCGCTCAACGACGATCCGAACATCGCGGCGTTGCAGGGCTACACCATCCGTCTCTACGAAGATATCGAGCGCGAAAGCGGTCAGAACGTCGGCATGCACATGACGGGCGGTATCAGCCTCGCCGCTTCCGAGGAGCGCTGGCAGATGCTCAAAGCCGCGCGCGCCATGTACGAGACCATGGAGATGCAAACGACTCTGGTCACGCCCGAAGAAATCCGCGAGATGTGCCCACTCGTCGACCCGCGCGGTCTGAAGGGCGGACTCTTCGATGCACACGAAGGCTACGTCGATGCCCACGGTACGACCCACGCGTTCGCAATCGCCGCCCGCAAGCGCGGCGCGGAGATCATCCTGCGCAATCGCGTGCTCGACTTGCAGCAACGAGCCGATGGCAGCTGGGACGTCGTCACCGAAAAAGGTGGCCTCAACGCCCTGCACGTCGTCAATGCCGCAGGTCTTTGGGCGCGACGCGTGGGGCGTATGGTGGGCGTCGAACTGCCCGTGGTTCCCATGTCGCATCACTACCTCGTGACCGACGACGTGCCCCCTGCTGGCATCACTCGGGCGCGAATTCGTCTCGGTCACCGACCTCGAGGGCTTCACGTATTTGCAGCCGCTCGGCAAGGGTGCGTTACTCGGCGTCTACGAGCGCAACCCGCAGCACTGGAGCCCCGAAGGCGCCGCCTGGGACTACGGCATGGACCTGCTGCCTCCAGACGTGGAACGTATCCTGCCCGAACTGGAAATCGGCTACGCGCGATTCCCGGCGCTGGCCGAAGTCGGCATTAAGCGCTGGGTCAACGGCGCCTTCACCTTTACCCCTGATGGCAACCCGCTCGTCGGCCCCGTCCCGGGTAAACGCAATTATTGGGTCGCCTGCGGGTGCATGGGTGGTTTTTCACAGGGCGGCGCCATCGGGCTCACACTCGCCCTATGGATGATTGACGGAGACCCAGGTCACGATATCTATGGCATGGATGTCGCTCGCTATGGCGCGTTTGCGGCGAAAGAGAACTATTTACGCGACCTGACTCGACAGTTCTATGTGCGCCGATTCGTGATCTCTTACCCGAACGAGGAACTGCCGGCCGGTCGGCCGCTCAAGACCTCGGCGGTTCACGAACGGTTGGCTGCAGACGGTGCACGCTTCGGCGTCAGCTGGGGAATGGAGACACCGCAATTCTTTGCCCTCGGCCACCACGACTTCGTCGAAAATCTCACCCTGGGTCGCTCGAACGCGCACAGATTCGTTGGCGATGAAGTGCGTGCCACGCGTACCGCCGCCGGAATGTTCGACGCCTCGACCTATGCGCGCTACGAAATCAGCGGTCCGGGCGCCGAGGCCTGGCTCGATCGCCTGCTGTCCTCGCGACTGCCGGTACAGGGCTGCGTGCGCCTCGCGCCCATGCTTGGCCACAGCGGCAAGCGCATGGGCGATCTGACGGTGAGTCGTCTTGCAGCGGATCGCTTCTGGTTGATCGGCTCGTATTATTTGCAGGAATGGCATGGTCGCTGGTTCCACGACTTGCTGCCAAAAAATGGCGTCACGCTCAAAAATCTTTCTGACAGTTGGTCCGGATTCGCACTTTCCGGTCCCCTCTCGAGAGAGATCCTGCAACCGCTACTCGAGCGCGATCTGTCGAACGCGGCTTTCCCGTTTTTATCGTGCGCTGAAATCGATCTCGGATTCTCCAAAGCGGTGCTCGCGCGGCTCTCGCTCACCGGTGAACTCGGCTACGAGATCTACGTACCCGCGCCGTCGCAGCCCGCGCTCTGCGACGCGCTCATGCGCCACGGGCGAGATTCGGACTTGCGACATATCGGCAATCGCGCCCTAGACTCTCTGCGGCTCGAGAAGAGTTTCGGTATCTGGTCGACCGAGTTCACGCAGTCGATCACCCCGGGCATGTGCGGACTCGACCGACATGTCGCCTTCAACAAGGCCGATTTCATTGGTCGCGATGCCGCATTGCGCGAACGCGAGCAACCTTCGGAGCGTGTGCTGGTCACGCTTGCCATCGCGGCGCACGAAGGAGCGCCCCAGACCGCAGACGCCTCGGGTTTCGAGCCGGTGAAGTGCCATGGCCGACTCGTCGGCTACACGACTTCGGGCGCGTTCGGTCACTGGGTCGGGCAGAGCCTCGCCCTCGGCTACGTCGATCGGAGCGTTGTGCGCGAAAACTCGCCCGTCACCGCTGACGTGGTCGGCGAACCCCACCCGGCGCGAATCCTCGCCGAGCCCGTCTGGGACCCGCGTGGCGCACGAATGAGGGCCTGACGCTCAAAAGCACGTCGATCAGAACAGCCTCTGTACGGTCCTGAAGTATCCTAATTTCTTTGAACAGGCTATCCTGGGCGCATGAGCACCACAGAACAGACCCCGCAGGGACGTGACTTTGGCAGCGTGCGCTATCGGGCGTACGTACTTCTGACCTTGACGGCCGTCTACACCCTCAATTTCATTGACCGCGCTTTGCTCGGCGTGCTGGCGCAGCCGGTGATCTCCACGTTCGGCCTGACCGACACGCAATTCGGCTTTCTTGCCGGCCCACCATTCGCGCTTTTTTATGCGCTGATGGGCATTCCCATCGCTCTCGCCGCCGACCGCTATAACCGCATCGCCATCATTTCGCTGTGCATCGCCCTGTGGTCGCTGATGACCGCGCTTTGCGGCCTTGCGAGCGGCTTTCTGTTCCTTCTCATCGCCCGCATCGGCGTCGCCATCGGCGAAGCGGGCAGCAACCCGCCCTCCAACTCAGTCATCGCCGACTACTATCGGCCCGTGGGACGCACCAAAGCGCTCTCGACCTACTCGATGGGCGTGATGCTCGGCACGGCCCTCGCCTTCCTGATCGGCGGCCCACTCGGTCAATTGCCCGACGCCACTGTGATACGCGTCCTCGATTTCTTTGCACTCGGCCACCTGCCCGAGATGCTGGGTTGGGGTAGCCACTTCGGCTGGCGCTTTGCTTTTCTGGCGCTCGGTATCCCGGGCGTTTTGTTCGGCTTACTGGTGTTCGTCACGGTCCGCGAACCGCCGCGAGGCTACTCCGACCCCCGGGGCATGCCGACGACAGAACGGACGGGTATCGTCGCCACCTGGCGTTTGCTGCTTGGCAAACCGAGCTTCTGGTACATGGCGGCGGCCACCTCCATCGTCGCCATGGTCGGGTACGGTTACTCGGCCTTTCAGGCGCCGATGATGCAGCGCCTGCATGGGCTCTCCCCGGCCGAGTTCGCCGTACGCTTCGGTGTACCGCTCAGCATCATGGGGGCGATCGGCACTCTCGCAGCGGGCTTCGTCACCGAGCAGATGGTAAAGCGCTCGATCCGCTGGATCGCGCGGCTTCCGGCGATTTTTCTTGCTGCGGCCACGCCGCTTTACTTGCTCGGTTTCGTTCAACCCACGAGCGAGCTCGATCGGGTCTTCATTCTTTGGGCGCTCGCCTTCATGTTGCACTACGGCTATCTCGGCGCGCAGTACACGATCGGTCAGGGGGTTGTCCCACAGAGCTCGCGCGCCTCGGCAATCGCGATCCTGCTCTTCATCATTGCGCTCGTGGGTAACGGTATCGGCCCCCAGATTGTCGGCGTACTCAGCGACACGTTCATGACGGTGGGGCTCAAGCAGCGTGGGTTGGCCGGCATCCTCGACGTCGCTGCCTGTAATCCGAAGGTGACCGCGGCCCTGCCAGCGGCGCAGCAAGCGGTATGTAGCGCGATCTATGCGGAAGGCCTGCGCAACTCGATGATGGTGACCGCCCTCTTTCTGCTCGTGGCAGCAACGTGTTTCTGGATGTCCTCGCGACACCTCGATCGAGATATGCTCGTGCGCTGAGTGGTAGCGCAACGCAAATAACGATGAAAATAGGCTCGCAGGTTGTCGCCGTGATCACCGGCGGCGCATCCG
>SXGR01494199.1_pt1 | contig 43585 bp, 37 predicted proteins | sample 3174711 | NCBI WGS metagenome assembly SXGR01 (sample SAMN11356860, study PRJNA531348) | freshwater metagenome | isolation source: freshwater sample F1-60 | place: China: Fuxian Lake, Yuxi | collected 2017-12-25
CCGGCATCCAGTCCTTGGGCTCGAGGGTCTCGCCGCGCGCGATGCGCGCCTCGACGTCGGCGAGGCGCTTGGGGTCTTCGGCTGGTGCGACTATGGAAGCTGGCGTCATGACAGGTCTATCCCGGTGTTGCTGGTGCCGGCGAGCAACTGAAGGATCAGGTCGTGGCGATCGACGCCAAGTGTTTCGGTGCCGCAGTAGATGTAGAGTCCGTGGCCCGCTTCGTCTTGCACCTTGGCCATGAGCGACATCTTGCGGCGCAACGACGGTGCGCGCGTGATCCAGTTGCCTTCGGGAAGCATGCCCACCACTTCCGAGTGGGCATGCTGCGACATCATCCGAATCAGCTGCCGGCGGTACCGCTCCGGCATCCAGTCCTTGGGCTCGATTGTCTCGCCGCGCGCGATGCGCGCCTCGAAGTCGGCGAGGCGCTTGGGGTCTTCGGCTGGTGCGACTATGGAAGCTGGCGTCATGACAGGTCTATCCCGGTGTTGCTGGTGCCGGCGAGCGTGACCCATGTAATCTAGGCTCCGACCGGGAGACCGACAATCGAGCAATCCCCTCACGGCGGAGCGATCGGATGCCGTAAATTGTCCTGAGCGGCTCCATCACTCACCTCTGGCCGCACACCTCCACCACGACCACCGACCATGAGCATTACCGACGAGTATCCGAGAGAAGGGGCGGTCGACCTATCGGTAGCCGGCGGGGTCGCCACGATTGAGTTCTCACATCCGAAGGGAAACTCGCTCCCGGCACGCGTCCTGCGCCTGCTTGCGGAACAGATGACGGCTGTCGGCGCGCGCGACGATGTGTGGGTTATCGCGCTGCGCAGCGCCCGCGAGGGGCCGTTCTGCGCTGGTGCAAGTTTCGACGAGCTATCCGCCATCCAGGACGAAATCGCCGGCAAACGGTTTTTCCTCGGCTTTGCGCATCTGATCCTCGCGATGATCCGTTGTCCGAAGCCGATCGTCACGCGGGTGCAGGGCAAGGTCGTCGGCGGTGGTGTGGGTGTCGTTGCGGCGTCGGACTACGTCATCGCCACCGAACATGCACAACTGCGCCTCAGCGAACTGGCCGTCGGGATCGGACCGTTCGTCGTCGGGCCGGCCATCGAACGCAAGATCGGGCCCGGTGCGTTTAGTGCGATGGCGCTCGATGCGGACTGGCGGTCGGCCAAGTGGGCGCTGGACGTGGGCCTCTACGCCGGCATCCACGACAGCGTGTCAGGCCTCGACTCCGCCTTCGAAGGATTTGTGAACCAACTCGCGAAGTCGAACCCCGAAGCGACGGCGCGCATCAAGGCGACGCTGTGGGAAGGCACCGATCACTGGGACCGACTCCTCGACGAACGCGCCGAGATGAGCGGCCGGCTCGTGCTGTCCGCGCACACGCGTTGTGCGCTCGAGGCGTTTAAGACGCGCTAGCAGGATCGCGCACGACGCTGCGCATCGACCGCTGCAGTCGAGCCAGCTATGGGGCAGCCGGTTCCGTCTCTTTCGCCGGCATCTGCTTCTCGATCCCGAGTCCTAGCGGAATCGTCAGCAACACGATCACGGCGCCGGTGAGGAACGGCACGCCCTTGCCGAGGTGATCAAAGGCGAAGCCTGCATAAAGTGGTGCGATCACCCGGCCCACACCGCCGAAAGTCTGTTGCACGCCCATGTAGAGTCCGCGCTCGTGCGAAGGCACCACGCGTGACAGCAGGCCGGTGACACAGGGAAAGGTGAACGCTGCGCCGAGCGGAACGAGCGCGACGGCGACGGCGAGTAACGGAATGTTCGGTGCGAGCGCCATGCCGGCGAGACCAGTCGCGAGAAACACCATGCCGATTCGCGACAGATGCGGTTCGCCAAATCGGTCCACCAGTTTCCCGAGGAAGGCTGCGCGCGTTACGAACGAGATGGTGCCGACGTAGGCGAAGAAGTAGCCGATCGTCTGCTCCGTCACACCGAACTTGAATGCAAGGAAGAGCGCGAGGATCGTGTTCATTCCCTGAAACGAGGCCATCGTGATGCCGTAGATCCAGATGAGGCGTGACGCGGCTTCCTTTGGATGCGACAGCACGCGGCGCATCACTTCGGGTGACTTGCGCGACACCGGCCGGTCGCTCGCGTGCTTGCCAGCGTGTTCGTTCGATTCAGCCAGATACTTCCAGGCGAACGCCATGTTGACGAGCATGATCGCTGCCGCGACGAGGCCTGGCCCACTCGTACCGAAGGTCATGGCCCATGCCCCGATCGCCGGCCCGATCGCAACGCCGGCATTGGTCGCGGCCGACAGCCACCCAAGCGCCTTGGCGCGGTCAGCCGGCTTCGTGGCATCGGCGACGTAGGCCTGGATGACACCCACCGTGCCGCCGCCCGCGCCCTGCACGAGCCGGCAGAGGAACAGCAGTTCGAGTGAGTTCGCGAATGCGAACACGATAAAGGCGATCGCCGAACCGCCAAGACCGATCATCAGTGCCGGGCGGCGCCCAAACTTGTCGGAGAACCGGCCCCACGACGGCGCACTCATCAGCTGCGCGACGGCGAACGCGATCACCATCAGCGAGACCACCGCGCCTTCGCCGCCGAGCCCGATGGAGTCGAGCAGCGTCCAGAGCGGGCCGTGGCCGAGCAGTCGTTTGGCGTAGAACGGCACAAGCGGGAACACGATGAGGTTTCCCATCATGTCCACGAACGCCGTCACCATCAGTACGACCAACCGAGCCAAGACAGTTACTCCAGAAAATGCGTGCCTGAGTTTACTCGGTCGTGCGCCCCAACGCTGCCGGTGACCGGCTGCGTCCCACGACGCCGGCCACGGCAACAATGGTCAGCACGTAGGGAATCATCGCCACGAATTGGGACGGGATGATCTGCGCCGCCTGGAGGCGAATCTGGAGCGTTTCCGCAGCGGCGAAGAGCAGGCAGGCGAGGCCCGCGCGCATGGGATCCCAGCGGCCGAAGATCACTGCCGCGAGCGCGATGAAACCGCGGCCCGCGGTCATCGAATCGGTGAATTGGTGCTGGTCGAGCGCGAGGTAGGTGCCGCCGAGCGCGGCAAGCGCCCCGGAGCCGAGTACCGCAGCGTATCGCACGCGATTCACCGGCACGCCGAGGCTGGCTGCTGCCGCGGGATGCTCGCCGACCGCGCGCACCCGGAGTCCGAAGGTGGTGCGATACACGACGAAGGCCAATATGGGCATCACCGCCACGCCGAGCCAGACGAGCGGGTTCGATGCGAGGGCGAGGGCGCCACCGACGTTCTCGCCGCCAAAACCGGCAACGCGCGGCGAGTTGGAACTCGAGTCAAATGCGAGCTGCAGCAGAAACCGCGTGATGCCCACGGCGAACAGGTTGATCGCCACGCCGGTCACGATCTGGTCAGCCTTGAAGCGCAGCGTGCAGACGGCGTGCATTCCCGCGAGCCCGAGCCCTGCCACCACGCCAGACACCACGCCGATCCACGCACTGTCGGTGTAATGCGTACCGATCACCGCGCCGAATGCGCCGCCCAGCATGAATCCCTCGAGCGACAGGCTGACAATACCCGCGCGCTCAGCGAGCGCGCCACCTGCTGAAGCGAACAGGTATGGGACCGCGATCCGGATCGTCTGCGCGAGGAAGAGAAGCAGCGTCACGATGTTCCTCCGGTGTCCGCGCGACGGGCGCCCGCCGCTTTCCGCACCAGGTGCCGCACTTCAGGTACCGACGACGCGATGGCCAGAATCACGATGCCCTGCAGCACCTCGACGATCTGCTTTGGAACCATCGCGTTGATCGCGAGCCCGCCCTGTGATAGCGTCGCGAAGAACAACGCCGCGATCACGACACCGAGCGGATGATTCCGTCCCACAAGCGCGACCACGATGCCGAGGAAGCCTGCGCCACCGGCGAATCCGTCTTCGTAGTAGCCCTTGTAGCCGAGCACAAAGTTCACGCCGCCCAGCCCCGCGATGGCGCCCGACAGCGCCATCGCACCTATCCAAGTGCGCGACACGCTGACGCCACCGTATTCCGCGGCGTCGGGCTGGAGGCCGACCGCGCGCAGCTCAAAGCCGACGCGCGTGCGGAATAGGTACCAGGCCACGCTCATGACAGCCGCGGCGACGAGCACGATCGTCCAGTTGAGCGCCGAGCCGTGGAATGCCGGGAAGGTGGCCGCTACGCGCCCGACGGTACCGGCCTCCAGTGCCGGCGTGTGCAACGTCTCCGGCACATGCATCTTCGCCGCGACTACGTAGTTGAGTAGGGCGAGCACGATGAAGTTCATCATGATCGTCACGATCACTTCGTGCGCGCCGAACCGTGCACGGAGCACGCCCGGCACCACGCCGACCGCGCTTCCGCACAGCGCCGCCGCCGCGACGCACGCGCCGATCGCCAGCAGCGACGGCGTACCGGTCGGCAACCCGAGCCCCATCACGGCCGCGCCGAACCCGCCGGCGGCCAGCTGTCCTTCTGCGCCAATGTTGAATAGGCCGGCGCGGAGCGCGAGTGCCACCGCGAGTCCGGTGCAGGTGAGTGTCGTCGCCTTGTACAGCACCTGCCCGATGCCGTAGGCGTTGCCCCACGTGCCGTCCAGCAAGAGTCGCCAGACCGCGCCCGGCGCCTCACCGTAGGCCAGAATCATCAGGTCGCCGACGACGAGCACGACGGCCAACGCTACGGCCAGTGGAAGCAGGACCTCCTCAAGGGCGGCGCGGCGTGATTCGGTCATCCTCATACGGTGTCCGCCTGGGAACCCTTTTGCGCGCCGGTCATGAATGGGCCAAGCACCGCTTCACTCGCGTAACTGCGCGGCATCACGGTCACGATCCGCCCGCCGTACATCACGGCGATTCGGTCCGAGAGCGTCAGGATTTCGCGCAGTTCCGCTGAGACAAGCAGAATCGCCTTGCCCGCGTCCCGCGCCCTGCGGAGCGCATCGTGAATGAACTCGATCGCCCCGACGTCAACGCCACGCGTGGGCTGCGCGGCGAGCAGTACGATGAAGTGGCGCGACAATTCGCGCGCGATGACGACCTTCTGCTGATTGCCGCCCGAGAGGTCACGGACTTTGGCCGTCGTATTGGCGGGGCGAATGTCGAACCGTGTCGCTTGTTCGGCCGCGTTCGTCGCGATCGCATGGCGGTCAAGCACACCGCGTTGTGTGAAGCGGTGCTGCTGGCCGAGGATCAGGTTGTAGGCGACCGAATAGTCGAGAATCAGGCCGCGCTGTTGACGATCTTCGGGAATGTGCGAGAGGCCGGCGTCGGTGCGTTCGCGCACGGTCGCGGCCGTGATGTCGAGCGCGCCAAGCTGGATCCGGCCACTCGTGACGCGGCGCAGTCCCGCGATCGCCTCGAGGAGCTCGGTCTGTCCGTTGCCCTCAACGCCGGCGATGCCGAGAATCTCACCTGGCGCCACTGTGAACGACATGTCGTTCACGGCGCGCTCGACGCGCGCTCCACGTACGGTGAGGTTGGACACGACGAGCCCATTCGCCGTACCGGTTCTCCCTGGTTCGCGTGTCACGCGCTGTCCGTCACGGATCGCCAGATCGACCTCGCGACCCACCATGGCCCGCGCGATCCCCTCGGGCGTCGTCTCCCGCGTCGCCAACTGCGCCACGGTCGCGCCCTGCCGCATCACCGTGATCCGTTCCGTCACGGCCATCACTTCGTCAAGCTTGTGCGTGATGAGAATGATCGTTGTTCCCTGATCACGCACACGCCGCAGCACGCCCCAGAGCTCAGTGACCTCCGGCGGCGAGAGCACCGCCGTCGGTTCGTCGAGCAGCAGGATGCGCGCGCCGCGATACAGCGTCTTCAGGATTTCGACGCGTTGCGCTTCGCCGACCGAGAGGTCAGCCACGAGGCGTTCCGCCGGCACGATCAGCCCGCTCTGCTTCGACAACGTTTCGACTTCGCGGATCGCGCGGTCACGATCGAAGGTGCCCACGTTCACCGGCTCGCGGCCCAATACCACGTTTTCGGCGACCGTGAGCGTCGGCACGAGCATGAAGTGCTGGTGCACCATGCCCACTCCCGCAACGATTGCCTGCGCCGTGCTCCAGCCCGTCACGTCGCGGCCACCGACTTCGACGCGGCCGCCGTCCGCGGGCAACATCCCGCTCAGGATCTTCATGAGCGTGCTTTTGCCGGCACCGTTCTCGCCCACCAGCGCGTGAATCTCGCCAGCGGCCACTTCGATTTCGGCGCTGCGGTTGGCGTGTACCGCGCCGAAGTGCTTCTGGATACCGGTCATCCGAACGACCGGCGCCGGTTCGATCTGCGCAGCGGGCGTTGTCATCGGCTGCTCGGCACCTTGATCCGTCCCGCGATGATCTCGGCCTTGAGCGCCTCGACCTGTGCACGCACTGCGTCCGGAATCAATGCCTTGTTGTGTTCGTCGTACGCGTACCCGACACCGTCTTTATCGAGCCCGAAGTCGTAGATCCCGCCGGCGAACTGCTTATTCACCACGCGTGCGATCGCGTCGTACACGGCGTTGTCCACGCGCTTCACCATCGACGTCAGCACATAGCCCGGCGCTTCGTTGTATTGGTCCGCGTCCACGCCGATGCCGAGCTTCTTCATTGTGCGTGCGGCTTCGAACACGCCGAGTCCGGTGGACCCTGAGGCGTGGTAGATCACGTTGACGCCCTGCTGGTACTGCGACAGGGCGAGTTCCTTGCCGCGACCTGGATTCCGGAACGCCTCCGGCGTCACACCAGCATACTGGGCGATCACCTCGCAGTCCGCACAGACGGCCTTCACGCCGGCCGTATAGCCCGCCTCAAACTTGTGAATCAGCGGCGTGTCCATGCCGCCGACGAATCCCAATTTCTTCGAGTTGCCGACCAGCGCGGCGAGCGCGCCCACGAGGAACGAGCCCTGTTCTTCGCGGAACTTGAGCGCGGCAAGATTCTGCGGCGGCGGCACCACGTTGCCGGCCGCATCCACTGCCAGCGCGTAATCCACGCCGGCGAATGCGATATTTGGATATTCCTTGGCGAGTTGCGAAAGGTCGTCCGTGAAGATGAACCCGACGCCGATCACGAGGTCCATTCCTTCTGCGGCGAGCAGGCGCAGCCCCGCCTCACGGTCAGACCCCTCACCCGGCTCGACGAATCGTACGCGAGCCCCAAGCTCTGCCATCGCGCGCTCGGCGCCCAGATAGGCACCGTCGTTGAACGACTTGTCGCCACGGCCACCGAGGTCGAACACGATGCCCACGTCCACGGCGTCGCCCGTGGGCGCGGTCGCGGCACCCGTGGGATGCACGAAAGACAGCGTCACGTGCGCCAGGAGCAGCACAGCCAGCAGGCCGAAGAGTCGTCGCATTGGAGGAGGTAGGTTCGCCGTTCGCCCTCTTTGGGGCAAGCATCGGGTAAGTTGAGTGATGGCTTTTGTCCAAGTTCCCGTTCGCGGCTTTGATCGTGCGGTGACTTTCCTACGGGCCGGCGTGGTGCTGGCGGCGGTCACTCTGGCAGGCTGCGGACCGATCAGTGGTGGGCGCGTGGTGTCGTCCGAGTCGGGCGCGACCGACGTGAGCATTCCGAGGCCGGCCTTCACGCTCACCGACACCGAGGGTATGCCCTACGCGTTCGCGGAGCGTACCGCCGGCACACTCACTTTCCTCGAGTTCGGTTACACCAACTGTCCGGACGTTTGTCCGGTGCACATGGCAAACCTCTCGACCGTCATTGCCAACCTCGCGCCGTCCGACCGGATGCGAACGACCGTGGTCTTTGTCACAGTCGATCCCGACCGAGACTCGGCTGCGGTGCTGCGAAAATGGCTCAATACCTTCAGTGTGGATTTCATCGGGCTGCGCGGCACACGCGAAGAGGTTGACGCCGTGCAGCAACTCATCGGGTTCGGTGGCGCGATCGTCGGAGTCGATTCGGGCGGTGCCACGACGGTCACCCACGCCGCGCCCGTCGTTGTCTTCACCGCCGACGATACCGCGCACGTGATGTACCCATTTGGCACCCGCCAGGCTGATTGGATCCGTGACATGCCGCGCCTCCTCGCCCGCAAAGGTCACCGCCGGCCGGCCACCGCCTCATCGGTTGCCGCTCCGTCGGCCCCCCCTCCGTCGGCTCCCACTCCGTCGGTCGAGCGGGCGTATGTCGTGATTCCGGCCGCCAAGGGCCCCGCCGCGATCTACTTCGCGGCGAGTAATCCCACCGGGTCGCCCGATTCAATTCTCTCCGTTGCCACCGAAGCGATTGGTCCGGCGTCGCTGCATGAATCGGTGCACGACCACCTGACCAATACCATGTCGATGCAGCCGCTCGCGGCGCTCGCAGTTCCCGCTCGCGGGACGGCCCGTCTTGTGCCGGGCGGCGCGCACGGAATGATCAGTCCGCTCGGACGCGCGCTCGTGCGCGGCGAACGGATCGCGCTCACCGTACAGTTCGCCCGGGCCGAGGCGGTCCGCACGACAGCCACCGTCATCACCTACGCCGACGTCGATACCGCAACCACGACCGCAACCACGACCACCGTGAGGAAATAACTGATGCAATGGTGGTGTGCCGCACTCGGCGAAACCTGGACCTGGAATTGGCGCGCCTATCCTGGCGTCTGGTTGTTCGTGATCGCGATGGTCGCGGGATTCCGTTGGGTGGCCGGTCCCGGCAGTTGGGCGCGCGCCGGTGCGGGCGAGCGCGTCGCGTTCATCGCGGGCGTTATCACCCTCTGGATCTCCCTCGACTGGCCGCTTGGCCCGATCGCGGCAGGCTATCTGGCTTCGGCGCATGCGCTGCAGTTCCTGATCGTGACGATGTTTGCGGCGCCATTGCTGCTCCTTGGTTCGCGAACCGGATTCATCGAACGGATTGCCGCTGGCGCGCCCAGCGCAGGTCTGCGAGCCGTGGGCCGCACCATCGTCCATCCGCTCGTCGCCGCGATCATCTTCAACGCAATCGTCGCGGCGAGCCACGTGCCGTCTGTCGTCGACGGGTTGATGCCGACGCCGTTCGGGGCGTTCATGATCGACGCGGCCTGGCTTGCTGGCGGCCTGATTTTCTGGTGGCCCGTCATCATGCCCGCGCCGGCGTACGCGCGGTTCGCCGAGCCGATGAAGATTCTCTACCTCCTAGTCGGCACGCTTTTCCACACCGTCATCGGCATGATCATGCTCTCGGCGGAGCTGCCGATCTATGGCGTGTATGAATTGGCGCCGCCGATTGTCGCGATTCCCGTCCGCGCCGACCAGCAGCTCGCGGGCGGTGTGATGGAACTCGGCGTGTTCGGCGTGATCGTGGTCGCGTCCGGGGTTCTCTTTTTTCGGTGGGCGGGGCGGCAAGGGTTGCCGGACCAAGCGGCCTGATGGAGCGGATTCGCACCCGGTTCCTAGTCGTTGGCTCTGGCGTCGCTGGGCTGCACACTGCGTGGCGCGCGTCGTCGCACGGCGAGGTGGTCGTGCTCACCAAGCGGTCGCTCTTCGACAGCGCCACCGCCTATGCGCAGGGCGGCATTGCAGCTGCGCTGGGCGCGGGCGACTCGGCCGAACTGCATCGGCTCGATACGCTGGCTGCGGGCGCGGCGCTCTGTGACGCGGCCGCCGTCGAAGTGTTGGTTGCTGAGGGGCCGCAGCGTGTCCGCGAGCTCGCATCGCTCGGCGCGCGCTTCGACACCGACCCGGACGGCCGATTTACGCTCTCGAAAGAGGCGGCGCATTCGCGCAAGCGCATCGTGCACGCGCACGGCGACCAGACCGGCGCGGAAGTTGCGCGCACGCTCATTCAGCGCGTCCGCAAAACACCGTCGATCCGCGTGCTCGAGCGGGCGCGTGCGCTCGATCTCATCGTCGTCGGTGGCCGTTGCGTCGGTGTGCGGGCGAGCCACTCCGGAGGTGCGATCGAAATCCTCGCGGACACGACGGTGATCGCGACCGGCGGATGCGGCCAGATCTATCGCTACACCACCAATCCCCAAGTGGCGACCGGCGACGGATTCGCCATCGCGCATCGCGCCGGTGTCCGGCTCGCCGACATGGAGTTTGTGCAGTTCCACCCGACGGCCCTCGATACACCGGAAACCCCGCTCTCGCTTATTTCCGAAGCGGTGCGCGGCGAGGGGGCGGTGCTGGTGAACGATCGCGGTCAGCGTTTCATGACACGCAAGCACAAGCTCGCCGAACTCGCGCCGCGAGATATCGTCGCGCGCGAGATATTCCGCGAGCAGCGGGGCGGATCGTCGGTGTGGCTTGACGCGAGAAAACTGTCCCGCGTCTTCGCGCGACGGTTCCCAGGAATTCTGAGGATCTGCCTCGCCCGCGGCATCGATCCGCGACGCGATCATATTCCCGTCACGCCCGCCGCGCACTACATGATGGGCGGAATCGTGACCGACCTTGCCGGACGTTCTTCGCTCGAACGGCTCTATGCGTGCGGTGAGGTCAGTCGCACCGGTGTGCATGGCGCGAACCGTCTCGCGTCTAACTCGCTCCTCGAAGGGCTCGTCTTTGCTGAGCGTGTGGCGCGTGACATGGTGGCGATTCCGCGACTTCCGCGACTGCAGAAACTCGAGGCGTGGTCGGTTCCCACGCTCCGTGACCGTGGTGCCGCGCAGGTCGCCGCCGACACGATTCGCCTCTTGATGTGGGAGCACACCGGCATTGACCGCTCCGCGAAGGGGCTGCGCGCCTGCCTTGATCAGCTCAAGGAGATCGCGCGTCGCCTGAGCGCCGGCGCCACCGAAGAGCACAACATGGCCACGACCGCCATACTGGTCGCCGAAGCGGCGTTGATGCGGAAGGAATCCCGCGGCGGGCACTTCCGCCACGACTTTCCGCGCCAAAAAAAGAAGTGGCGCGGCAAACACATCGAATGGTGAACGTCGCGCCTCGGCCGGTCTGACTGCTAGTCGCTAGGTGGTGGTGACGCACTCAGTAACGCCGAAAGCGCCAGCACGAGGACAAAGAGCACCGCCTCCGCGCCGATCGACGCTGTCACCGCACTCGCGCCGCCCGTCCGCGCACGCAGCGCGGCTGTCTGGGAGTGGCGCCTACCAAGAATGGCGGCACTCGCGACGATCGCGAGCTTGGCGCTGAGTATGAGGCCATATGGCGAAGTGAACAGGTCGCTCGGCGCGGCCAACCGAAACAGCGCGCTCGTGGCGCCCGTGCCGAGCAGTGTCCCAGCGCACACGAGCGCCAAAATGCGAAATCGCGAAATCAGTTCGGCGGCCATCGCGCCGGCGCCTGTCTCTCTCTGTAGGTGGCGGAGGACCAGTGCCAGCACGGTCACGGCGCCGGCCCAGCCGCCAGCCGCACCGACGTGCAGCATGTCGGCACCGATCGCGATGACGATACGGCTCTCGGTGGCGGCAGCGTGCCCCATCCAGGCCGGGGTCGCGGCCATGACCACGGCCGCGCCCAGCGCTACCGTCCAACCGCGCGATGACGCGTTGCGTGTCGACCAAAACCCGACGAGGGCCACGAGCGCCGCAGCGACCTGAACGGTCGCCGCGCGGCCCCACGTGGTTTTGAGTACGGCAACTACGAGCGGCAGGAGCGGGTCGCCGGGGGACAGGAGCGCATCCGCCTGCGCCACAATGCGCCACGCCGCCGCGATCGTCACCACGAATGCGGCGACCATCCCGATGCGAGCGACCTGTCGCTCCACCTGCCGTTCGACATCGCCGGTCACGGTGTTCACTCGGGCCGCTGAGCCCATCACCACCCACCGGAACGCCGACGTGCCGATCACGACGGTCGCGCCGCCGAGTGCCAGTGTGCGGACGGCGAGTTGCGTGGCGCCACCGGCATCGGCCAGCACGGAACTGAGGTTCATGGGGAGAAGTATCCGTAACCCGCACCACCGTTGCCATCCCCCTGCCTGCGTTCGCTGCTGTGCGGTCGGGGTGGCAGACGGCTAGAATTCAGGTATGGTTGCACCGTTCGTCTCGAGCGATACCGCCCTGCAGGAAGGGATTCGTGCGCTCGCGCGCAAGCGCAACGCGGTGATCCTAGCCCACAACTACCAGCGTCCCGAAGTCCAGGATGTTGCCGATTATGTCGGCGATTCGCTCGGCCTTTCGCGTGAAGCGGCGCGCACGGGCGCCGATGTGATCGTCTTCTGTGGCGTGCACTTCATGGCTGAAACGGCCGCGATTCTCTCGCCCACCAAGACGGTCCTGCTGCCCGATCTCGCCGCGGGCTGCTCGCTCGCGTCCACGATCGACGCCGCCCAACTCCGGCAGTGGAAGTCCGAGTTTTCAGGCGCCGTGGTGGTGTCGTATGTGAACACCTCTGCCGAGGTGAAGGCCGAAAGTGATTACTGCTGCACTTCGAGCAACGCTGTCGATGTCGTCAACGCCGTCCCGGCCGACAAGGAAATCCTCTTTCTTCCGGACATGTTCCTCGGCGCCCACGTACGCCGCCTCACCGGCCGCGCGAACATGCGCGTCTGGATGGGCGAGTGTCACGTGCATGCCGGAATCGATCCGGAAAACATCCGGCTGCAGCGTTCGCTGCATCCCGGTGCCGAGTTCTTGATCCATCCCGAGTGCGGCTGCGCAACGAGCGTCGTTGAGGCCGTCTCCGCCGGTGACGTTGATCCGAGCGGCGTGCATATCCTCTCCACCGAGGGGATGATGCAGCGCCCCGGCCAGTCGAGCGCAGACGAGTTCATAATCGCGACCGAGGTGGGGATCCTCCATCGGCTGCGCCGCAGTTACCCAAACAAGACTTTTTTTGCGGCGAATGAGCGCGCCTCGTGTGCCTACATGAAGGTCATAACGCTGGCAAAGGTGGCCGAGTCGCTCGAACATCTGCGCCATCGGATCACGGTGCCAGACGAAATAGCGTCGCGTGCGAAGCTCGCCATTGACCGAATGGTGTCCATTGGCGGGAGTACGCCATCGACCCCGCCGGCACCGGGTGTGGATCCTGGCGAATGAAGGATCCGGACTCGCAGTCGCCGCGCCGGATCACGTCACTGCAGCCCGAGCGGTTTGCTGCGCCCAAGCTGGGATTCCCGCTCACGGAACTGGGCATCATCGCTCTAGTCCAACAGGCGCTCGATGAAGACGGTGCCGATCGCGACACCACCACCATCGCGACGGTGCTTGCCGGGCACCGCACCCGTGCCCGCTTGGTGGCCCGTAGGAATGGTGTGGTATGCGGAGTGCCACTCGCGCTGGCCGCGTTCCGGTTGCTCGACCCCGAAGTCACGATTCGCGTGGACGTGGAGGACGGCACGAGCGTTCACGCCGGCGACGAGGTCTTGTTTCTGTCAGGTCAGGCGCGCGGACTGCTCACCGCCGAGCGCACCGCCCTCAACTTCATTCAGCGCCTGTCGGGGGTGGCCACGCTGACAAACCGCTACGTGCAGGCGGTCGCGGGCACATCCGCGCAGATCGTCGACACACGCAAGACAACCCCGCTCTGGAGGGCCCTCGAGAAGTACGCGGTCCGGTGCGGTGGCGGTACGAACCATCGGTTCAGCCTGGCCGATGCGGTCCTCATCAAGGACAATCACCTCGTCGCCGCCGGCGGAGATGTCGGCGAAGCCGTCAGGCGAGTGCGCGCCTACGCGCCAGCGGACTCGCCGGTGCAGGTGGAGTGCGATGCCATCGTGCAGGTAGTCGCCGCCATTGCCGCGGGTGCCAACAGCGTACTGCTCGACAACATGACACTCGCACAGCTGCGCGAATCGGTCGCGCTCGCGCGCGGCAGGTGCGTCACCGAAGCGAGCGGCGGCGTGACACTCGACAGCGTCGCGGCGACCGCCGCGACGGGCGTGGACCGTATTTCGGTCGGGGCCTTGACGCACTCTGCGCCTGCGCTCGACCTCGCGCTCGACTTTGAGTAGCTGTTGAGTAGCGGCGGTTCGCCGTCGGGCTCCGCTCAGCCCGGCGATGGCAAACGCGAGACGGCCCCCTGCGACTTTTGCGGCATGCCCAAGCTCGTCTGGCGCAAATGCAAGCTGATTTGCGAAGCGTGCGCCAACATCAACAAGTCTTGCGCGGATCTCTAGCCGAGGCTGTTCCGTTCAGCCAGCCCGTGGCGCGAGCGCGAGCTGATCGGCTAGCACCGACGGCTCAGTCGTTGGGAGATCGCAGCGGTAGCCACGGCAGACGTACGTGGTCGCGGCATGGAGGCCGCGCCCTTCAAACAGCGGCATGTCATTCACGTCATCGCCCGTACCCCCGGCGATCACCAGCGACGGTACATACTGCGCGGCGACCGCAGTCCGGAGTGACCGGACCGCTGCCGAATCCGGATCTCCAGCGATCGCCACTTCGACCGCGCCATGCACGGCCAAGTCGCACGCCCCGAGTAGGTGTCCCAGCATCACCGGCATGCGCGGAATCAGCTCAGCGGCCTGCGCCAACGTCTGGTCCGCGCACCGCCTCGCCTCGTCGTCACCGAAGTACTCCGACATCATGAGCAACAGTTCGGCCGCGAGCGACGAACCTGCCGGCGTGGCGTTGTCGGCCATGTCGCGGGGGCGCGTGACCAGTGACTCGTGGTCGTGCGCGGTGTCGTAGAAGCAGCCGTCGGATTCGCTCCAGAACCATTGGACGCAGGCCGTGGAGAGTGCCTGCGCATGATCCAGCCACCGGCGGTCGAACGTGGCCTGATAGACGGCGATGAAGCCGAGCCCGAGCGACGCGTAGTCCTCGAGAAATCCCGGAATCCGCGATCTGCCGTCCATCCACGACCGCATGACGCGACCATCGCGGATCAACTCATGTGCGAGAAACTCCGCGCCGCGCACCGCCGCTGCCACCCGCGCCTCATCGCCAAATGCCCGGCCTGCGTCGGCCATGGCGCGCAGCATCAGTCCGTTCCAGCCGGCGAGCACTTTGTGGTCGAGACCGGGCCACACCCGCTTCGCCCGGACTTCGTACAGCAGATGCGTCGCTCGCTCGATCACCGGCGCTTGCGCGGCCGCCACGACCGGATCGGCGACGTGTAGGATCGACTGCCCCTCGAAGTTGCCGCCGTCCGTGACGCCCCAGATCTGTGCGCAGGTCTCAAAATCGGCGCCGAGCAGCCCGCGCAACTCGTGCGAACTCCAGACGTAGAACTTGCCCTCCTCGCCTTCGCTGTCGGCGTCGAGCGAGGAATACCACCCGCCGCCGGGGGCGGTCATCTCGCGATCCACCCAGCGTAAGGTCTCTTCAGTCACACGCCGCACTTCAGCGTCGCCCGTCGCCTGCCACAGGTGCGCACCGAGTCGGGTGAGCAGCGCATTGTCGTACAGCATCTTCTCGAAATGGGGCACGAGCCACCGCATGTCGGTGCTGTACCGTGCGAATCCGCCACCCACCTGGTCGTAGATGCCACCACGTGCCATCGCCAGAAAGGTCTTGTGGACGAGATCGAGGGCGCCGGGTTCACCTGACCGGGCCCAGTGGCGGAGGCAAAAATCGAGCGCCATCGCCTGCGGAAACTTCGGTGCGGTTCCAAGTCCCTCGAACTGCGGCTCGCGGGCCCGTGCGATTCCCCGATATGCTGCACGAAGCGTCTCGGCTGTCGGTCCATTCCCCGTTGGTCGACGCGCCGCCTCCGCCATGTACATCGCGCGCACCGACTCCGCCGTCCGGCTGATCTCCTCACGGCCTGACCGCCAGGCGTCTGCCATCGACGCGATCACACGCCGAAAACTCGGCATCCCGTGGCGGTCTGTCGGCGGGAAATAGGTGCCGCCGAAGAACGGCACGCCCTCGGGCGTCAGAAACATCGTCATCGGCCAGCCGCCATGCCCCGACATCGCCTGTACGGCCTGCATGTAGATGCCATCGAGATCGGGCCGCTCCTCGCGGTCCACCTTGACGTTCACAAACGCCGCGTTCATCTCCGCCGCGGTCACCGGGTCCTCGAACGACTCGTGGGCCATTACGTGGCACCAATGGCACGCCGCGTAGCCGATCGAAAGGAGAATCGGCCGGTCCGTCGAGCGGGCGAGTGCCAGGGCTTCCGGACCCCAAGGATGCCAATCCACCGGATTCCCGGCGTGCTGCCTCAGGTACGGGCTCGATTCGGTGGCGAGACGGTTGCTCATGAGCAATGCGAAGGATGGAGTGAGGTGCTGCTCGGTGTGCGTCGTTCCAGTGGCGACATCGTGCGCGATCCTGTCAGTTTACCTTACCGGCGCAGCAGGCCGCATGACAGATCCGTTCCACGCCAATGCGGCGGCGACTCACTCCGTGCTCCGATACCTCTCGCAGATTCTCGATCCCGCTGAGTTCCACACTGGCCACAACCTGGCCGCGTGGCAGCAGGCGATGCGTGTCCTCATGGGCGCCACGATCGTGCGGCTTATCCTCGGCGCCGTTGTGCCACTCTTCCCCGACGAGGCCTACTACTGGGAATGGTCGCGCAATCTCGCAGCGGGGTACTTCGACCATCCGCCGGTCATTGCGCTGCTGGTTCGGATGGGCACCACCCTATTTGGCGACACCCCGTTCGGTGTCCGTGTCGTTCCCATACTCGCCGGTACGGGCTGTGCGCTGGCCGTTGTCCGTATCGCGCGCGCGCTTGGCGGTGATGGAGCCGCGCGGCTGGCCGCGATCTTGATCACCGTCATGCCGATCGTCGCCGCCGGCGCGGTGCTTGCCACGCCAGACGCCCCGATGCTCTGCGCCGCAGCGTGGGCTCTCTACGCGGTGCTCCGCGCGCTCGGTCTGCCTGAGCACGCCGCCGGCGAAGACGGACCCGCAGACGGCCGCGCCGCGCTGCGGTGGTGGATTATCGCCGGCGTAGCGATCGGTATCGCGATGTCGTCCAAGTACACCAGCGTCCTCATTCCCGCGAGCATCGCCCTCGCGTTCGTCTTCCACGGCAAGTTGCAGAACCGGTTCGGCCAAGTGGGCCCGTACATCGCCGTCGCTGTTGCCTCGCTCATGATGGTGCCGGTGCTCTGGTGGAATGCAACGCACGACTGGGTGTCATTCCAGTTCCAGCTCTCGCACGGCCTCGGCGCGCCGAAGGGCGGCGCGCTAGGCGCGCTAAACCGTGAAATCGAGCTGTTTGGCGGGCAGGTTGGCTTGGTCTCGCCGATTCTATTGTGGTTTCTCGCTCGAGCGCTGCGCGACGCGGTCCATTTTTCCGAAGAGGGCTTTCGCCTTGTCGTCGGAATGGTCTGCATTGTGCCGCTCGCCTTCTTTGTGTTGAGCGCCAGTCGCCGGTCGGTCGAGGCCAACTGGCCGGCGATGGCGTGGGTCGCTGCCGTCGCGCTGCTGGCCAGCGATCCGCCGCACTCGGCCCGCGCCCGCGCCTGGCTCGCCCGCGGCATTGTGCTGGCCGCGGTACTCTCTGCGATCGTCTACGTGCACGTCGTCATGCCGATCGTGCCGATCCCGCCTGGACGCGACCAGGTGGCCAAGGCCTTTGGTTGGGACCTCGTCGGTGAGGTCGTCGACCGAAAGCTCAGCGCGATTCGTCAGGGCACCGGCCGGGGCCGCAGCGTGCCGGGGAATGAAATCGTCTACGTCGCGGCCGAGCGGTACCAGGACGCGGCAGAACTGGCGTTTCACGTCATTGGTCACCCGAAGGTCTATTCGCTCAACCTCACGGGGCGCGCCAATCAATACGACCTCTGGTCGCAGTTCCGGTATGACGCGCCCCTCGGTGCGACGATCGTGCTCGTACTCGACGATCAGCGTGATGAACCGCGTGTGATCCGGAAGCTCGCCTGTTGCTTCAGTCGCATCGATGAGAGCGAAGGCATTTCGCTTATGCGCGCGGGCCAGCTGATCGAACGCAAGCGCGTGTGGATACTCTCCGGCAAGACCGACGGCTGGCCAAGCCGCGACCAGCCATTCCTACCGACCACCCCATGATACCGAACACCTCAGGCTCCATTCCTGCCGACCTCGATCGTTGGCTTCATGCCAATGACCAGCGTGGTATGGACGACCTCTTCGCCTTTCTCCGCATTCCAAGTGTCAGCGCCAAGTCTGACCACAACGCCGATACTGCCCGTGCAGCCGAGTGGCTCAACGCGTCGCTAACCCGCTTCGGATTCGCGTCGGAGATCCTGCCGACACTGGGCCACCCCATCGTGCTTGCCGAATGGCGCAAGGCGCCGGCGGGTGCGCCGACTGTGCTCATCTACGGCCACTACGACGTGCAGCCGTCTGAGCCGAACGAGCTCTGGACCTCGCCGGCCTTCGAGCCCACGGTGCGTGACGGCAAGCTCTTCGCGCGCGGCGCGGTGGACGACAAAGGCCAGCTCTGGGTGCATGCTATGGCCCTGGCCGCGCATCTTGGCGCGCGCGGCACGCTGCCGGTGAACGTGATAGTGCTTGCCGAGGGGGAGGAAGAGGTCGGCAGCGTCAACCTCGCTCACTTCATCCAGCGGAATCGGGCGCGGCTCGCGTGTGACTACGTGGTGATCAGCGACTCGGCGATGTTCGCGCCCGGGATTCCCAGTATCCTCAGCTCGTTGCGTGGGCTCGCGTACTTCCAGATCGAAGTGCAGGGGCCGTCAGGCGACCTGCACTCCGGGATGTACGGCGGTGCCGTGGTAAATCCAGCGATGGCACTCGCGCGCCTCCTCGCCACCATGCACGACGCACGCGGTCGCGTGGCGATCAAGGGTTTCTACGATCGCGTGCGGGCGTTCCCGGCGGCTGTCCTCATGGAAATGAAGAAGTTGCCGCACAGCGACGCGCGCTTCCGGAAGGACGTCGGTGTCAGGGCGCTCGGCGGTGAGGCGGGGAAGACCACGCTCGAAAAACTCTGGACCCGCCCGACCTGCGAAGTGAACGGGATCCTCTCTGGCTACACTGGCGAAGGTGCCAAGACGGTGCTCCCGGCCAAGGCGATGGCCAAGGTCAGCTTCCGCCTCGTGCCAGACCAGGATCCTGACCTCGTCGAAAAGCTTCTGCGGGCGCACATCAAGCGTGTCGCGCCGCCGGGCGTCTCCGTCACCATCACGGCGATGCATGGTGGCCGGCCTTGGCGTGCAGACCTCGATGGCCCGCTGTTTGATGCGGCTCGCGTCGCACTCACCGCGGCGTTCGGGCGCGACCCGGTGATCGTTGGAGAAGGTGGCTCGATCCCCGTCGTTGGAGACTTCGAGCGTATCCTGGGCGCTCCTGTTCTGCTCGTCGGCTTTGGATTGCCCGGCGAAAATGCGCACGCACCCGACGAATGGATCAGCGTCGACAACCTTCGCCGCGGTATGCGCGCGATGGCCGTCCTGTACGACGCGCTGGGCTAGGGCCTACAAGCCGGTCAGCAGCGCATCGTTGTTCGGGGTGCCGGCGATCCGCTTGATGAGCCACTCCATTCCTGTCGAGGCGGGCATCTGCTGCAGCCCGCGTCGCAGCATGTAAATCGCCTGCAGTTGGTCCTCGCGGTAGAGCTTCTCTTCGCGACGTGTACCGCTCGTGGCAATGTCGAAGGCGGGGAAGATGCGTTTCTCCGATAGCGAGCGGTCGAGCTTGATCTCGCAGTTGCCCGTTCCCTTGAACTCCTCGAAGATCACGTCGTCCATGCGCGAGCCCGTCTCCACCAGCGCTGTGGCGATGATCGTAATGGACCCGCCGCCGTTCTCCTGCAGGATCGACCGCGCCGATCCGAAAAATGCCTTTGGTCGCGCCATCGCCGAAGAATCGAGGCCGCCCGAGAGCGTACGCCCCGTCCCGCGTTCCGCGGTGTTGAATGCGCGCGCCATGCGGGTCAGTGAGTCGAGCACGATCACTACGTCCTTGCCCAGCTCGACGAGCCGGCGGGCCCGCTCGAGCACCATCTCGACTACATCGACGTGCCGCTTGGCCGGCTGGTCGAAGCTCGATGCGACGACTTCACCAACCTCCCACGAGATCGCCTCGCTCACTTCTTCTGGCCGCTCGTCCACGAGCAGGATCAACAGTGCCGCCTCGGGGTGGTTGAGGGCGATACCTTCGGTGATCGCGTGGAGCAGCATCGTCTTGCCGGCGCGGGCCGGCGCGACGATCAGCGCCCGCTGGCCGTAGCCGATCGGGGCGATGAGGTCGATGCAGCGGCGCGTGAGTTCTGGGCCGCTCTTCGCGACACGTCCCGTCTCGAGCCGAAGGTGGCGTTCTGGATAGCTCGCGGTGAGCGCCTGAAACTCGGTACGCCGGGCGCCGGCCACCGGTTCGGCGTCATTGAGCATGGTGATCTCCACGACGGTCGAACGGCCGCGGTGATCGTGACCCGTGGCGGCAACGATCTTGTCGCTACGACGGAGGCTGTACTGTTTGACGACCTGCGGGCCGACGTATGCGTCCGCAGGATCCGCGAGGTAGCTGTTGATCGCACGGCGGACGAAACCGCCATCGCGCGACGCGTCAAACCATCCCTCGGTGGTACTATCCGGTACGATGACCGGTGGCGGCCCAGCCTGGGTTGCCTGACGGTCACCCCCCCCGCCTCCCTGCTGCTGCGGCTGGCCATCGTTGCGGTGCCGGCCCCTGCGATTCCGTCGCCCGCGGCGTCCGCCGCGCTGGCCACCTTGGCCTGCACCCTGATCCCCCTGTCCACCTCGGCCGCCTTGGCCGTTCTGCGGCTGCCGGCGTTCGTTGTTGCCGCCGCCCTGGTTGTTTCCGCCGCCCTGCGACTGCTGCTCTGATTCTGGCTGCGATGGCCGCGGTGGTGCGTCGTCTCGCCGATCGGCAGGAGTCTCCGCCGCGGCAGGGCCGCTCCCACCGTTGGCTAACTCTGGTGCCGCGTCGGCGACCGGCTGCTGCTTTTTCGTGCCGCGTCCGCGGCGCACGCGCTCGGCCGGAGCGGGAGCCTTCTCCTCGGCGCCGCCAGATTCGCGGTACGGATCCGCTTCGGCGCCCTGGGGAGCCTCGGCAGCTTCTGGTGAATCGGATGTGGGGCGCGGACCACGGCCGCGGCGGGCCGGACGGCGACGTTCGTTCATAATGTGTGGCTTGAGAAAAAATGATGGAGCGGTGCGCAATCGGCGCAGCGGTTGGTGCTCTAAGCGCTATCAGTCCGGGGCGCGGTACAACTCTGTTCAGGACGGCTATACGACTGCCAGCAAATGGAACGTGGGATCGACCGCGGGACAGCGTGTGATTGTCGCTCGATCATCCCGGGCTTCATGGAGCGCGGTGTATTGCACGCGGTCCGAGTATCCCAGCCCGGCGCCCCGCATTGCTGACGGGGCGAAGTTTTGCTTGATGCTCCATAGAGTATGGGTTGGCCGCGCCCGCCGCGCAACCCTTGGCAGACACCCACTTGGTCGCCAACAGGGTGTGCCAGACGGGTCACCTGCTATCGGTAGCCCGGTAGATTTCTCTGCTGATGACTTCTTTGTCTGCAACTCATGAACTCGCAAGCACAGTGGCGGCGTATCGTCGTACGGCAGACGTCGGCGTCTTGCTCGGTCAACTGGACCGCATCGCGCGTGCCCACACAACCGAACAGCTGATCGAAGCCCTAGTGCCGTATGGCGAGCTTCAGGAAGTGGTGGGGCCGGTCTACGAAGTGATCGTTGAACGAGAGCCGGCCAACGCTCGCGCACTCGTCGCACTCGCGCAAGCCTATTGGCTGACGGGACGTGGTCCGGAAGTCGTCTCCGGGCTTGCCGACCGTGCCCGGGCGGCCGATGCCAGTTCGCTCGCGGCCTGGCATATGTGGGCCCTCGCAGAATCGGCGCCGCGCGAGCGAACCGACCGATGGCGCGAGGTGGTCGAACGGTTCCCCGACGATTCGATGTCGCGCGTGAACCTCGCGGATAGCGCCGCCTCGCTGGCCGGCGCGGAGAACGATCCCGTCGCGCTCAAGCTGGCCGTGGCGAGCTACGAGCACCTCCTCGCCCGCGCGAGTCGCGACGACGAACGGGCCGCGCTCACCCGCGCGCTCGAAGCGCTCCGCGGCATGGTTGGCTGACGGCACCGCACGGTCTGGGTGCCAGCAGGCGTCGCGCAGTCAGAAGGTTTAGCGGCGCGGTGACGTAGCGGGCTTCGGTCGGTTCGGCCGCACCGTCCCGGATGACACGTATCGATCGCCAGCGCGGTCGAGCCGGTCGAGCAGCTTCTCGAGCTCGCCGGCAAAGACCTGGATTCGCTCCAACGCGTGGGGATTGAACGTGTCCGAGCTGGGGCTCGGCACGGGCGACCCAGACACCTTCAACACGGCATCGAATGCATACTGCACCTCCCGGCCGGAGCGCGGATCCTTCCAGCGTCCTGCCCTCGCGAGCGCGCGATTCTTAGGCCAGCTGCCAAGCGGCAGCGCGAATGTTCGAACGCGATACCCGGAAATCGCCGAGTCGATCGCCAAGACATTGCGTGCAATCTGTTCTTGAACTATCAGATCGCCGTACTTCGCCAGATCGGCGTGCCAGACTGTGTGCGCGCACAGCTCAAAGCCCTGCTCGGCGAGGAAGCGCAGCTTCTCCAAACGCCACGCTGACTTCTGTCCCTCGATCCCTTTGTCGCCGAAGAAATTATGGCCCGCGCTCGCGCCCGACAGCAGGCAAAACGTCGCGCGCGTTTTCCAGTCGGGATGCGTTCGGCTGAACGCCAGCCAGATGCCCACCGCACTCGACGGGTCGACTTCCTTCTTCCCGCCGCGCTCGATGTACCGGAACTGTGAGGGCGACGCGTCGTCAAAGGTGAACACCACCGGCGATGTGCCTGCTGGAATATCGATCTCGCCGTCCACCAGTTGGGCAACGGTAATCGGCCGGTAGCCGCGCGCATATAACAACTCGAGATCGCGCCGGAACCGCTCGGTGCTCCGGCCCCAGCGGCTGTCCTTGTTGCCGACGAGGTGGTACTCCAGGATAGGAATCCGGCCCTGCGCATTCGGCGTGCGCGCCGATGCCGCCTGGGGCGCCTGGGGCGCCTGGGGCGCTTGGGCCTGCGCGGGCGACACTCGCGGCTGCGAGGCCTGCGCCTGCGACGCAAAGGCCGCTCCGATCATCAATACACAAAATGGTTTCCGCATTGCATCCAAAGGTATTCGCCGGTCGATCACACAGGTCGCGTCCCCAATTATCCGAGGATGCCCATCCGCGATCCCGGTGTAAATCCTGGAAAGAGCAGGTCGAGCTGCTTCGTCCCGAGGTGCGTGCTGGCCACTTCGCCGAACACCGTCCGGAAGTCGGTAGTGAGCGCAAGATCGCGGCCTTCGTACAACTCGTGCTGGGCAAGGCCTGGCCACCTGCCGTAGACCTTCCGTCCCTTCACGCTTCCGCCAATCGCGAACATCGCGCCCGCATGACCATGATCGGTACCGCCATTGCCGTTCTGGCGCGCCATCCGGCCGAACTCCGACATCGTCAGCACGACGACCTGCTCCATCCGGTCACCGAGGTCGGTCGTCAACGCGGCGATACTCAGGGCGAAATCACTGAGCCGGTTCGCGAGCTGGCCGTTCACACCGCCCTGGTTCACATGCGTGTCCCATCCGCCGATGTCGGCGAATGCGATCTCGAGGCCGACGTCACTCTTGATCAGTTGCGAAATCTGACGAAGGCGCTGGCCAAACTGCGACCTCGGGTAGTCTGCGCCATGCTCAGGCTGGTGGCGCTGCGGGTCGGCCGACTTGAGCATTTTTACGGCGTCGAACATCTCGCTGCCGGCACCGTGCACGATCTCGGAGGAACCCGTGCGGTAGAGCGCTTCGAGCTGCGCTGCCGCGTCGCCGCCTGATCGCACGGCGAACTGATCGAGCGAGTCCATGGCCACCGTCGGCGCGCTGCCCTGCAGCACCCGCGGTGTCTGTGGTGCCATCGCCACGGCGCGGAAGGGGCTGGCTTCGCACTGTTCGCAGGTGCCTGATGCGGCGAGGTACCGATTGAGCCAACCGTCGCGCGTGCCTTTCACGTCCGGCGTTCCGCTTTCCAGATAGTCCTGCGCGTCGAAGTGCGATCGCGTACTGCTCGGGCTGCCTACCGCGTGGATCGGCGCGAGCAGTCCCGCATCCCAGAGCGGCTTCAGCGGGGCGAGCGATGGGTGCAATCCGAAGAAGCCATCGAGGTCGATCGCCGACCGCGCACCGCTGCTCGGCGCAGGGATCGCGATGCTTGGCCGCAGTCGGTAATAGGACGGCTCGCCGAACGGCACGACCACGTTGAGCGCATCGGCGGCGCCGCGCTGAAAAAGGCAGATCAGCACCTTCCCCTTTTGCACGCCGGGCAGTTCGAGGCCGTATGTCATGCGGCGCAAGAACGACGGACTGAGCCCCATGGTGGCGAGCGCGATCGCGCCCGACTTCAGGAAGTAGCGACGTTGCATGGTGTGCGCCGCCTATCGGCGCTGGAATTCGGGTGAGCCCAACGCGAGCCCTACCACGAGCGGTAATCCGCGGAGCGGTGGTAGTTGTGCCATGCCGCGGCCACCCACGCCCGGCGTGGTCGGTGGTGCTCCCGCCCGCCCGCCCGCACCACCACGCCCGGCGCGCCCGCCACGGCCGGCCGGCGGCGGGCCCATCGCTGGGTCGGCGGGGTCGGGAAATGGTGGCAGGTTTTTGGCCATCGGATTCTCACCGCTCACGAGCACGGCACGGGTCACTGCCGAAGCGTCGCCGCCGAGGAGCGCGTCGATCACGCCATCCACCTGCAGTTCACGCGTCGCGGTCTGCAGGATGTCTGCGTCCTTGAATGCGGTTGGCGATACGCCGGGTAAGCGGTTGGCTGCGACGACCATTCCGAAGTTGATGCGGTTGAGAATCGCGCCGGTGTTCATCCACTGATCACCGGTCTCGGGCCACCCGTTGGGCGCCTGATGGCCGTAGATCGGCTGGCCAAGCGTCGCGACAAAGCCCGCGGTACGCGGCGTGGGGTCGCCGGCCGCGCCGAGGGCGCGCGCGGCGCTCGTTACTACCTCGAATGGTGACTTCACTTTGCTCCGATAGGCGGCACGTCCAAAAAACTCGGGACTCATCACGATCACTCGAACGGTCTCGCGGATGTCCCCACCGGAGTTCGTGAACATGGCGGCGGCGCGTGCAACCAGTGCGGTGGATGGCGTGTCGGCAACGAACCGGCGCGCAAGTTTGAAGGCGATGTGCGTCGCGGTCGCTGGATGGCGTGCGACAATGTCGAGCACCGCTTCGCCATCCTCGATGCCGCGGCCCGCGGCGAGCGTCTGGCCGAGAAACAGTTTCGATCCCGCGTCGTGCATGAGCGGCTGAAACTGGAATCCTCCGCCTCGGGGCGCTCCGCGGATCGTCCAGCCGGTAAATGCCCGGGCGGCGTTGATCACGTCGGCCTGCTTGTATCCGCCGTCAACGCCGAGTGTATGCAGTTCGAGCAGTTCGCGAGCGTAGTTCTCGTTGAGCCCCTGACGTGGGCGTTGTCCGGGTTGCTGGACCGGGGCCGGTGGAGCGCCGCGCCCACCAACCGCACCGCGCCCGGCGGCCGTTCCGCGGCCGCCACGCCCACCAGCTGCCGTGAGGCGCGGGCGATCGCTGTCTGCCTGGCTCTGCCAGTTGTCGAGATAGAACAGCATCGCTTCGCTCTTGGCGACGGCGCCGAGCAGCGTGCGAAAGTTGCCGAAAACATTCGGGCGGATAACGCGGTTCTCGTACTCGCTGAGCATATACCGCTCGCGCGGCCCCTTGGCTTCATACACGCTGAAATGATTGAGCCAGAAGTCGGTCATGACTTCCTGCAACTGCCGTTCGCTCAGCACGGCGCGCGCCACGCGCGCGCTTTGTACCTCAGTGGTGATCTGCCGCAGGCCCTGGTTTGAGTCGCGCAGCCGGGCACTGTCCGCGCGAGTGGCGCCACCGCGCGCGGCGGCCTGATTGAGCAGCTGTCCGGGTGGCGGCCATTTCTGTTCGAGGGCAGCCGGTTTCAGCTCAAGGGTGAGGTAGTTGGCGGACAGAAACCTGTTGAGCGCGCTGTCATCGATCCGCTCGGGGCGAAGCTGCTGTTCAATCCACTGGTCGAGCCCGGTTCCGCGAATCTGCTCGGCGTCGCCCGGCCTGGCGCCAAAGGTGAGGCGGTTCAGGGCGTGTGCGATCTGCTGGTCGGCCGTCTGCTCGCGATCGACCGAAGCCGTCGTCGCCCGAGCTGGCACGGCAGCCGGACGTGGCCGCGGCGCCGGCGAGCAAGCGGTGGCAAACGCGGCGGCTGCGATGACAAACAGGATGCTTCGCTGCATTGGCGACTCTCATGATGCGGCCGGTCGTACGAACTGGCGTGTGCTGGTAACTCAAAGACGTTGCGGGTCAGGGGACGTTAATCGGTCAGGATGCCGGTGCCCGGTTTCGGCGTCAGCGGAGTGACCGAGATCGTGGGGAGAATTCCGCTTGACGGTGCCCCCCAATAGTGCCGTGGTCAAGTAGCTGCCTTCCGGAGTGTGCACGTTGCGGGAATACGAGAGTGATGCCATTCGAAATGTCGCCGTCGTTGGACATGGGGCGAGCGGGAAGACCAGCCTGGTCGACGCGCTCGCCTTTGTGTCTGGATCCTCAAAACGGCACGGCTCAATAAAGGACGGCACCACCCTCACCGATACGACGCCAGAGGAGATCCAGCGGAAGTATTCCATTTCGCTTGGGTGTGCGTTCGCCGAATGGAAGGGTGCCAAGGTCAATCTGATCGACACGCCGGGCTTCCTCGACTTCCAGGGTGATGCGATTGCCGGGCTCTCGGCCGCTGATGGCGCGCTGCTGATTGTCGGTGCGGCAACCGGAGTCGAGGCCGGTACCGAGCGGATGTTTCGTGAGGCGATCGCGCGGGAGGATCCGGTCCTTTTTGTCATTTCGATGATGGACAAGGAGCATGCCGACTTCGACAGCGCCTACTGGATGATCAAGGATCGGCTGACGTCGAAGGTCGTGCCGGTCGAGATTCCCATCGGAGCCGGCTCCGGGTTCGGCGGCGTGATCAACCTCATCGCCAAAAAGGCATACGTTCCCGCCAAGTCAGGAAAGGCCGGTGAGTACGAGGAAACCGACATTCCGGCTGCGGAACGCGAGCGGTTCGAGCGGTATCACGCCGAAATGGTCGAGGCCGTGGCCGCGACCGACGACCAGCTGCTCGAGCGCTTCTTCGGCGGCGAGGAGATTCCCTCCGAAGACGAGATGGCCGCGCTGAAGGAAGCGATGAAGCGCGAGGATCTCTTCCCGGTCCTCTGCTGTTCGGCACACCTGATGATCGGCGTCCGCACCGTGCTGGACTTCCTCGTGGCCCTCATGCCGAACGCATACGAGATGGAGGAGCTCCACGCCTTCAAGGGCGCCGAAGGCAGCAAGGCCGTCGAGATTCATCCCAACGACGACGCGCCGTTCGCGGCGCTTGTGTTCAAGACGACCGCCGAGCCGCATGTCGGCGACGTCACGTTTTTCCGAACGTTCAGCGGGACCGTGGCGTCCGGGCAGGAGGTGTACAACGCCACGCGCAACGGCGCGGTGAAACTCAACCATCTCGCGGTCGCGCAGGGCAGAGAACGGATCGCGGTGCCTCGCCTGCATCCCGGCGACATCGGCTGCGTGGCGAAGCTGCACAACACGCACACCAACGACACGATCTCGACCAAGGCGCATCCGGTACGGCTGCCGCAGATCGCGTTTCCGGAGTCGCTCGTGACCTTCGCCGTGCGCGCCGCCTCACGAAACGATGAGGAGAAGATGCAGCAGGGGCTGCATCGGCTGCACGACGAGGATCCGACATTCCAGACGCATTACAATTCCGAGACGCTCGAGACGATCGTCGGCGGACTCGGCGAGCGGCATATCGAGGTCGCAATGGCGCGGCTGGCGAGGCAGTTCGGAACCAAGGCCGAGCTGTCGTCGCCACGCATTCCGTACCGCGAGACCCTCACGGGATCTGGCGATGGCCAGGGCCGTCACAAAAAGCAGAGCGGCGGACGCGGCCAGTTCGGCGATTGCTGGGTCAAGATGCGCCCGGCCAAGCGTGGCGACGGGTACGCTTTCGTGGACTCGATCGTCGGTGGTGCAATTCCACGCGGGTTCATCCCCGCCGTGGACCGGGGCATTCAGGAGGCCTCAGCATGCGGCATCATTGCGGGTTATCCGCTCGTGGACTTCATCGCCGAGTGTTTCGACGGTAGCTACCACTCAGTGGATTCCAACGAGGCGTCGTTTAAGATGGCCGGCATCCAGGCCTTTAAGTCCGTGGCGCCCAAGTGCCGACCGGTCCTCCTCGAGCCGCTCGACATGGTCCATGTAATCACGCCCGACGACTACCTCGGTGACGTGATGGGCGACCTCAGCAGCCGCCACGGCAAGCTGCTCGGCACCGCGCAGGCCGACAACGGCGCAGGTTCAGTCGTGAACGCCATTGTGCCGCAGGCCGACCTGCACCTCTATGGCACGCGTCTCTCGAGTCTCACGCATGGCCGCGGCTCTTTCACGCACCAGTTTCACGGCTATGAGCAGATGCCGCGCGAGCAGGCCGCCAAGGTAATTGCGGCGCATGAGAAGTCTGTACAAGAGGAGGTAGAAGCGTAGCGAGGACGCGTGATCGCCCTCCCGTCACGGCTTAGACCTTGTGGTAGGCGATCCTTGCCGCCTCGACCCGGTCCGGTGCCTGGTACATTTCGAAATCGCTGAAGAATCCAGGCGCTTCCTGCTGCAGCACGCGCAGAACCGCCACCGCGCAGCGGCGGATTTCCATCTCGGCGCCCTCGCTCGTCCGCAATTCCAACATCGTCCGCCAGCCGCGCGCGTTGGCCGTCACGACAATCTTCGTTTCCGTCGAGTTCGGCAACACGCCACGTGCGGCTTCGCGCGCCATCTTGCGGCGGTGGACCTTGTCGTCCACCCAGCCGTAGCGCTGCATCAGCTTGTCTACCAGCGCGACGTATGTGGCCTGCGCCGACTCGACCTGCGCCGTCCACTCGGCCACGAGCGCCTCGTCACCGATGATCGCGGGCGGGACGACGAACGCCGCATGCGATTCGTCGACGTAGCGCTGCGAGAGTTGCGAGTAGGCGAATCCGGCGCGGTGCCGCACCAATTCGTGCGTGAGTGACCGGCTGATGCCCTCGAGCAGCAGCGAGTAGTTCGCGTGCTCAAGGACCGAGCCATGTCCCTGTTTCTTGATGTTGTCGATGTACTCGCGCGTGTTGCGGCTGGCCGGGTTCTTCTGGCTCATGTAGCAGAGCCGGCCAGCGAATTCCGCGAGGCGTTCACCGTCAGTGCTTTCGCCGATCCACTGCACGGGAAGGTGGGCCGGTTCCGTGAACGACGGACGGGCGAGGACGCTGATGACGGGTTCGGTATAGAACTGCGGCATTGGGCGAGGAGACGGTGAAATCCCGTGGAAGATAACCGGGCGGTCCGGCGCGCGGTTTGTGCGCGGTGCCGGTTATCCGGCGGACAGGGCAATCGGGTTGAACGGACGTTGCTTGACGCGCATGACCAGCGACCGCAGCAGCCGGTTGCTCCACATCACACTGAGCCCAACGATCATCAGCGACCGGACCTCGCCGCGCGAGATCTTCACGGACCCTCCCGCCTTCAGCATCGACCGCGACGCCGAGAGGTCCCGAAGGGTGGCGTAGGCGTAGAGCAGGGGGAGGACGCAGAAGGCACGAATGGCGAGCGCCCTGCGAGGCACACGGTACAGGTATTCGAGTGCCTCGTCTAGGTCCTGCCAGGCCAGCTCGATGAATGAGGCCACAGCCGCCTTGTTTCCTTCCAGGTGCGCTGAGCCGAGCAGGGTGGCGTGGCCGCTGCCGTGTTCGGCGAGCGTGCTGGCGGGGATGTAGATCGCATTTTCGTGCTCGGCGTCCCAGGCGATGTCCTTGAGGATGTTCACCGTCTGCAGTGCTTCGCCGAACTTCTGGCAGCGTTCCCACAGCCCCAGGTACTCCCGTTCGCCGATGTGCGGCGAGTGCTCGCGCCAGAGTTCGGTCAGCAGGCATCCGACGGTTCCCGCCACGTAGTAGCAATACTCACGGTACTCGGCGAGCGTCTGGATGCGGATGCCATGCGGGTAGAGCACGACGAACTTGTGCATCCCGGTGACCATTTCGACCACCCAATGCACCACCCGTTCCCGGGTGCGCACGGGGAGGGATCGGAGCAGCCGGCAGACGAGGTCGGTGTGCAGGAGCAACTCGACGTGTGCGCGGTCGCCCGTGATGTCACTCGCGAGCGCAGGGAATGCGTCGGCTGCCGCTTCGGCATCGAGGGCACGGCGGAATGCGTCGAATAACTCGGCCTTTCGCGCGGCCGGCATCGCACCGTCGTCCTCGATAGTGTCGGCGATGCGGCAGAGGAGATACGCCGTCATCACCGCCCGCCCGAGCGTGCCCGGGAGAAAACCGATCGACAACGCAAAGGTGCGCGAGACCGCAGGCAATCGCGCGCGCGCCCACCGCTCGGCGTCGTCCAGGCTGTGCCCGAGTGGGGGCGCCATCTCAGGCAAGGGGCCGCGGTTCGTCGTCGTATTCGAGGCGGTCGAGCGCCTGTTCGAGTGAGACCTGTGCCCGATTGAGGAGCGTGCGGTATTGATTCCGCATGACCGAGATCGCCACCGCGGGCAAGGCCCGTCCGATCGGCGAGGGCGGCGGTGTCGGGAGGCGGTCAGCCACGCTCAGGTTCCGCCGAACGCGCCCGCGAGGAACTCAGGTCGTTCGTCGCGGATCGTGCGCACCAGCCGGTCACGCCGCTGGCCGAGTGTGTCGAGTGCATGTTGGATGCGGGTCACGGATTCTCCTCAGCTTCCAACGTAATACGCGCCGCTGGTCGCGCCGAGTGCGATCAGACCCAACGGTCACGTAGCGGCGGAGTTACTCGGGGGGCTCGGGAAGCTCGGCGTGCGGCCGAAAGTTCGCGACGTCGAGAAACGCCGATGGCGGCGCGTGCTTGGCACCCCGTGCCCGAGCCGCAGCGTCCCACGCCTCGAACCCCGATGGCACGAGCCCGCCCGACTGCGTCTGGTCGGCGGCCGCGCGTGTGGCGAGATGATTGGCGTACTCGTTCTGCGCGTGGCCGTTATGCCCGCGTACCCATTGCCACTGCACCACGTGCGCGCGGGCCGCGGCAATCGCGTCGGCCCACAGCCCAAGATTCTCGATCGCGCCACTTTTGCGCGTCCACCCGCGCCGTGCCCACCCGTGCACCCAGTCAGTCATACCATCGACGATGTACCGCGAGTCGGTCGTGAACAGGATGTTGAACGTCGCCCCCTTCACGCCGAGTTCGTCGAGCGATGCAGTGACTGAGCGCAGCGCCATCCGGTTGTTCGTGGAGCCGCGTTCGCTGAGCCAGAGATCGCGGCGCACGATTTCGTCCGACCCGGCACGGCGGTATTCGACGAGCGCACCGGCGCCGCCGGGGTTTTCGCCTTCACGTCCGTTGCCCAGACAGGACTCGTCGGCGTAGATCGCGATCAGTTCGCGCACCATGACGCGACTCATCGCACCACCTCGAGCGAATCGGCGTCGTCAATCCAGATCACCATTCGGTCGCCGGTCGTCGGATGGCGCGCCTCGATCGCTTCGCGGCGGTTGCGGATGACGAGTCGCTCCGGGATCACCGTGACCTGCTGGTGCTGCCGTCCCACGATGACGCGCCGGCCATCACGGATCGCGTCTTCTAGGGCGCCGTACTGTTTTACGGTGAGCTGCGTCATCCGGACCAGGTCAGAGAGCGCTCACTGGGCCTTCACGCGGCGAACCAACTGCGGATGACCGACGTGAGCACGGTGGTGGCGACTTCGACTTCCCGTACGGGCACGAACTCCTCGCGCGCATGCGCCAGGGCAATGTCACCTGGGCCGAAGCAGATCGCAGGAATTCCAGCCGCGGTAAACAACGCCGCATCGGTCCAGCAGGCGAGGCCCACGATTGGCGCCGGCGCGCCTTCGGCTGCGAGTGCGCGCGCGAGTGCCTGCACGATGGCGCGTGACTCCGGCACTTCGTTTGGATCTTGGGAGAAACCGGGAATGACCACCGCGTCGAGTTCCGGGCGAGTCGCGCGCACCCGTGCGACCGCTTCGGCCAGTTCGCGCGCGAAATCGCCGGGTACTTCGCCCGGAATCGTACGACGTTCGTACTGCACCGTGCAGCGGTCGGGATAGGTGGACAGGCCCTGCCCACCACGGATGAACGACGCGTGCAGCGACGGCCGACCGAGGAGCGGGTGAGCGCGCGTCGCGAGGACGCGTTGCTGGTACTGCTCGAGATCCGCCACGACGAGCGACGCCAGTGCGATGGCGTCGACGCCGATGTCGTAGCGGCTGCCGTGCGCGGCGACGCCGCGCACATCGAGGTCCGCCCAGACGAATCCTTTGTGGGCCGTGCAAATCGCGAGCTGCGTTGGCTCGGTCACGATCGCGGCGTCGGCACGGATTCCGGAGTCGAGCACGGCCTTTGTGCCGATGCTGCGGAACTCTTCGTCGGCCACTGCGGTGACGATCACCTCGCCGGCGATCCCCGACTTCGCGGCATGCCAGGCCGCCGCGCACATCGCGGCGATTCCGGCTTTCATGTCGGCGGATCCGCGGCCGTAGAGCCGGCCGTCGCGCACGGTCGGCTCCCATGGCTCGTGCGACATACGCTCGACACCTACGGTGTCGAGATGGCCATTCAGGATGAGCGAGCGGCCGCCCACTGACCCGATGCGCGCAATCACGTTCGGGCGGCCTGGCGCGGCTTCCTGCAGCTCAACGCGGAACCCCCAGTCGCGGAGGATTCCGCTCAGGAGGCGGGCGCAGGCCCCTTCGCCCGGGCCGTCAGGCACGAGCGAGGGATTCCGTGAGTCAATGGCCACGAGCTCGCGTGTAAGCGCGACCGCGTCACCTCTGGACATCGCCTGGCGCATCGGGGCGCTCGGCGGTCGCTACTTCTTTGGTGCCGCTTTCTTCTTCGCGACCGGCTTCTTCGCGACCGGCTTCTTCGCGACCGGCTTCTTCGCGACCGGCTTCTTCGCGACCGGCTTCTTCGCGACCGGCTTCTTCGCGACCGGCTTCTTCGCCGAAGACTTGGCCGAGGCGTCGGGCTTCTTGCCACGGCGATTCTTTGACGTTGCGGCCTCGGCGACAACGATGAGCTTGTCGGCTTCATCCTGCGTCATCTGGCTGCGGCGGACCATGAACTGCACGAGGTCGCGCGCGCTTTCGATCGAGAAGCCGCTGATGCCGGCGGCTGCGCCGATGACATCTTTCATGGCAGATGCCATCTTGCTGCCAGCTTCCATGCTGATTTCCTGCGCCTTGGCCGCCATCTCGGCGACCGTGTCGCGGACATCAACGCCGCGGTGGCCAGGGTGCCGGCGAACCGGCAGCGTCGTGGTGGTGGCAGCGGCTGGTGCTGATGGACGAACAACTGGTGGTGTCTTTTCGGGCATTCGAGCGCGCTCCGTGGTCGGGCAGTGCGCCGTCGTCAGTGGGCGGCGCGTCGAGTCGTGCGATGGTGTCCCATGGCCGAAATTCGGCGGACGATTAATGCGAGCACGAGGTGGACGCGCCAAGTATATGGAAAAAGCGTTTCGTAGCAAGCGGTTAGGGGCATCTATTATTCAGGCTATTTGGCGGTTGTTTTTGCGATCAAGTCTTAGCTAACGTGCTTGAATTTACCGCTTTATAAATATCAGTATAAGTTCAGTATAGGAACACTAATGAGCCAACTGCCACTAAAAGGCGTCAAAGTGCTCGATCTTACTCGCGTTCTCGCCGGCCCGTTGGCGACGATGCAACTCGGTGATCTCGGCGCTGACGTCATAAAAATCGAGCGAACCGGCGTCGGCGATGACTCGCGCGCGTGGGGCCCCCCGTTCGATTCCCGCGGCGAAAGCGCGTACTTCCTCTGCTGCAATCGGAATAAACTCAGCGTCGCCGCCGACCTCACAATACCGGCGGACGCGGCGATGGTTCGCGACCTGATTGCAGGCGCCGACATTGTCGTAGACAACTTTCTTCCCGGCGCGCTCGCTCGCGTTGGACTCGATCCCGCGGTGTTCGTCGCGAGGCATCGGCAGCTCCTCTGGTGCACGATCACTGGCTTTGGGCCCGAGTCCGCGCGGCCAGGGTACGACTATGTCGTGCAGGCAGAGGCTGGCTGGATGTCGATTACGGGCGAGTCGGACGGCGAGCCAATGCGGACCGGAACAGCGCTCGCCGATCTGCTCACCGGCAAGGAGACACTCTCGACAATTCTCGCGACCCTCACCGGTCTTCGCGCCGGACTGGATGTCTCACGGCATCTGACCGTATCGCTCTTTCATACTGCGGCGGCGGCGCTGATCAATGTCGCACAAAGCGCTTTGGTGTCGGGGGCGGAGCCCGTGCGCATGGGTCAGGCGCATCCCAACCTTGTTCCGTACCAACTGTTTCATGCGGTCGACGGGCCGTTGGTTGTCGCCGTGGGCAACGATGCCCAGTTCGCGGCGATCGGGCGCCAACTGGACGAACCGGCCCTGAGTGATGGGCGATTCGCGACGAACGCAGGCCGATTGGCGCACCGTACCGAAATCGTCGCGTTGATCGCCGCGCGGATTGCCACGCGGTCGGTCACGCACTGGGTGGCGGCGCTGTCCGCGTCCGGTATTCCGTCTGGTGCGGTGCGGCGCGTCCGCGACGTGGTGGATGAAGTCGCAGGTTCGCCGCTTTCGGGAATTCCGCCGCAGGCGCCCGGAATGGTTCGCCGCCCGCCGCCCCGACTCGACGAACATGGCACGCTCGTGCGCACGCATGCCTGGGATGCATTCGCGCATGCGGGATGACCGGTTGGCCGCTTCGGGCTAGACTGAAGCCGATGCCTGCTCTCCTCTACGCACACCGTCGCGCGGCCGCGGTCGCCGTCAGCCTTGTATTCGTCGCATCATTTTCGGGATGCGAGAATCGTGACGCGCATATCACCGCCCCGAGCGGCGCAGCAGCGCTCTCGCGATTCACCGTGATCGGTACCGATCTTTCCATGGGAGTCGCGTCCGGCGGGGTGCTCGCGAGCACTCAGGGCACGTCGTGGCCGGCCATCATCGCAGGCTCAGCCCAGACCACCTTCCGGCAGCCGCTGTTCAAGGTCCCTGGCTGCACTCCCCCGCTGGTCGCCCCATTACTGCTCGGGCGCTGGCTCTCCGGCTCCTCCGCGACGATCCGGGACTCGTCCTGCGCGGGTCCGGCGACCTCCGCCGCGATTCCGGCCGACAACCTCTCGCTGCCGAATGCGACGGCCTACGCGGCGCTCCACTTCACGCCGAAACTGCTGGCCGCGACGCCAGCGTCGTACCCGGCGCTCGACCGCGCGCGTTACCCGCTCGTGCTTGGAACGACGCAGTCTCAGGTCACCGCGATGCTCGTCAAGGCGCCGACCTTCGTCGCGCTGGAACTCGGCACCGCCGAAGTCCTTGGCGCCGTGACCAGCGGCTTGCTGCTGCCGGCTGCGACGTACATGCAGGCTGCGCCGTGGACCTATGTCCCCGCGGCTGTTGCCGCGCCAATCATTGCCGCGATCGGTGACAGCATCGCGAAGTCCGCCGCCAATGCCGTGATTCTCTCCGTGCCGCACATGACGCGCTTTCCAGCGTTCCAGGCCGGCCGCGCCCTCGCGGCGCAACGTACGGTACTCGCCGCCCTTGGGGTGACCGTCGCGAGCAACTGCGAAGCCAGCGTCAATGTCATCAACGTCGCCGCGAAGATTCCCTCGCTCGTGCTCCAGTTCATCACCACCGGATTGCCACAGCCCCTTTCGTGCGCGGACGTCCCCGGTTCTGCTGACCATGTCCTGCTCCCGGCTGACGTCGCGGTGCTCGACGCGGCAGTCGACCAGATCAACGCTCAGCTCAAGCAACTCGCAAAAGCCCATCGATGGGCGTTCGCGGATCTCGACCTTCCATTTGCCACGATGCTCGCCGGTACCGGCCCGTACGCGGCCGGCGCACACCTGACCTGCACGATGCCGTATGGCTGGTATTTCTCCCTCGATGGGCTCCGGCCGACGGCCGAAGGCCAGCGGTTGATTGCCAACGCCGTCGCGCTCGCGATCAATGAGGCCTATCGCCTTGGGCTGCCCACCCTCGGGGTTTCTACCCTGTTACCGTTGCGGGCGAGCCCCTGCCCGTGACCTTTATCCAGCCCGCCTCGTCTGGCAGATGTGACGGTACCGGTACCTTTGGGTCTCGGGCGCCGGATGGGACTGTCCACGACGCGCGTGCGTGGTTACAATAGCGTCGTGAAGTCAACCCCGTCCTCGCCACAAGAATCCGAAGTGGATGCGGATCAAGCCATTATTGATCGCGTCTTCGCCGGCGATCGGGATGCTTTTGGCTTGTTGATCAGCCGCTACAGCGATGTGCTGTACCGGCATGCGGTTGGTATGACAGGCAGCCCGGACGACGCCGCCGACATTCTGCAGAATTCGTTCATCAAGGCGTATCAGCACCTCGGCGAGGTGCGGGGCCGCTTCGATGCATGGGTCTTCAGGATCGTGGCAAACGGGTGCAAGGACTGGCTGAAGAACATTCGGCGCACCCACCTGAGTTACGAAGAAGACGATCAACCGTCTGGATATCAGACGCCTGATCAAGAGTTGGATCGGGGTGAGCTGCGTGGCGATCTGGACCGGGCGCTCACGGCCCTGCCCGTGTCGCTACGTGAAGCGTTCGTCATGAAGCATGTCGAGGGTCGCTCGTATGAAGACATGGCCGAGCTGCTCGACACGACGGTCGGTGCCCTGAAGATGCGAGTCCACCGCGCCCGCGAGGCGCTGCAAAAGTTGCTGGAGGAGAAAGCCGCATGATGCACGATAATCTTGATCCCCACGTCTCCGGACACGTCGAACCCGCCAAGGGCGAGCGTGCCGAGATTCGCGAAGAATCCGCCACCGATCGCGAGGTGCCTGTTGCAGGCGCCAGCATGCCCGCGATCATCCACGCGTGGCTCGACGGCGAGCCGGTGAACGAGCCGGCGTTGCAGGCGGCCGGTAGCTATCCGCTCTGGCGCCGCGTGCAGACTGAGACCGTTGACCGCCGCCGCATGCAGGCGCCGGCTACCATCAGGGGCGCCATCATGGAGGCCATCCGCAAGGAAGGCTGACCAGCGGTTCCGCGGCGGTTTGCGCCGACGCGAACAGATAATTTGAAAGGCGGAGAGGATGCATTCCTCTCCGCCTTTCGCTTGTTCTGTCGAGGAGCTCACCGATGATGCAGCCTCCGGTCAGCTGTGAATCGCCCGGCCTAGCGCGGCGAGTGCGGCCTCCTTGACCGCCTCGGACAGCGTCGGGTGCGCGTGCACCGTTTCGCCGATGTCGTCCACTGTCGCACGGAATTCCATGGCCAGTACGACCGAGGCAATCAGCTCGCTCGCGCCTGGTCCCACGATGTGGCAGCCGAGCACTTCACCGGTCGCGGCGTCCGAGACGAACTTCACGAATCCCGATGCTTCACCCATCGTGCGTGCGCGGCCATTGGCGCTGAACGGGAACTTCCCGGCCTTGTACGGGCGGCCGCTTGCCTTCACCTCGTGCTCGGCGAGGCCGCAGGTCGCGACTTCGGGCCAAGTGTAGACCACCGATGGCACGTTGTGGTAGTGCATCCGCGCTGGCCGGCCCGCGATGACCTCTGCTGCGACGACCCCCTCTTCCTCGGCTTTGTGCGCGAGCAATTTCCCGCCCACCACGTCGCCGATCGCGTAGACGTTCGGCACGTTGGTGCGCATCTGGGCATCCACGAGGATTTCGCCGCGCGGTCCAGTCGCCAAGTCAAGCGCCGACGCATCGATCCCGTGCAATGCGGGTTTCCGACCGATCGAGACGAGCACGTAGTCGCCGTCCAGCGTCAGTTTCACCGAGCCCTGCTCGACGTCGATGAACACGCGGTCGCCTGATCGGCGACCGCTGACCACCGTTGTCCCAGTGTGGATTGCGAGGCCCTGCTTGCGCAGCACGCGGTCGGTTTCTTTCGTCACGTCCTCGTCGCTGTCCCGCAAAATCGTCGGCATGAACTCGATGACCGTGACCTTGGCGCCGAGCCGGCGCCAGACGGAACCGAGTTCGAGGCCGATCGCTCCGCCACCGATGACGATCAGGTGCTTCGGCACTTCCGCAATCTTGAGTGCGCCAACGTTCGAGAGGACGCGTTCTTCATCGAAGGGCAGGAATGGGAGCCCTGACGGCACCGATCCTGTGGCGACGATCACGCTTCGGCCCTGATACGTCGTCTTCGTCCCGTCCGCCGCCGTCACCTGAACCAGATTCCCTGGAAGCAGGCGTCCGGCGCCCTTCGCCCAGATGACCTTGTTCTTCAAAAAGAGAAACTCGACACCCTTGGTGTTTGCCCCGACGACGTCGTCCTTGCGCTGCATGATGCGCGCGAGGTCGAGCGTCAGGTCGCCGACGATAATGCCGTGTTCGGCGGCGTGGAGCCGCGTGAACTCGAAATGCTCCGATGACTGGAGCAACGCTTTGCTTGGGATGCAGCCGACGTTCACGCAGGTGCCGCCGAGCGTGCGGTCCATCTCGACGCAGACGGTGGAGAGGCCGAGTTGCGCAGCGCGAATTGCCGCGACGTATCCGCCGGGACCGCCGCCAATTACGACGACGTCGACTGGCTGGGGCGTTACACTCACTGGACGGATTGGGTAATTGGTTGTAGATGGTAATCCAACGCAAAATCTAACGGTGTCGGCGAATCGGGTCTCGCTGTCGCCAAGGGCCAGGCGAATGGGCGGTGGGTTGGCGATGGCACCGAAGGCGATGGCGGCGGCACTGGCAACCGTGCTGGCAGCGGCGCTTGTCGCGCCGGCCGGGGCGCAGCTCGTGCAGACCCGCCTGACGGGATCCGCGATTTCGGTGAGTGGCGAATGGGTCGTCGGCGCACAGGTGCGCGTCATTGGATCTGCGAACAGGCCAGCCGTTACCGGAGAGGACGGAACCTTCGAGCTGTTCGTGCTTGGCGACACCGTGCCGCGCATCGTCCTGCGGCGGATCGGGTTCCGCCCTGAGACCGTGGTCGTACACCTACCGCAGCCGGCGGCGCCAGCGCTCGTTGTCCGCCTGACGAGAGCGATCCAGATGGTGCGACCGGTCGTGGTGAACGCGGTGAGCGGCGAAACGAAGACCATGGTGGGCGCGATTCGCGAACGCCAACGCACCGGTGGCAGTGGCCACTTCGTCTACCGCGACGACTTCATGAAGAGCAACCCGTCGCGGTTCAGCGACATTCTGCGTCGCGTGCCGGGCGTCTCGATGGCCCGAACGCAGCGCAACTTCACCGAAGTCCGCCTCCGGAACAATCGCTGTGCGCCGTTGTTCTGGCTGGAAGGCCAAGCATTGCTCGGCATTCCGTTCGACCCGGACCTACTACCACCGGGTACGGTCGAGGCGATCGAGGTGTATTCGAGTCCGTCGCTGGTCCCGCCGCAATTCCAGGGGCCGCCATACGCGCAGGGATGCGGGGCGATCGTCATCTGGACGCGGCGAGGCGAGCGTCCAATGCCACGACCTACGATCGACGCGGACTCGATCGTCCGCCTGCTTGACGCGCAGCGGGTGTTCGTGGTGAGTGAGGTGGACACGCCGGCGAAGGTCGTGTCGCTGCAGGAGCCCGATTATCCCGACTCGCTTCGCGCCGCGGGAGTGAGCGGTTCGGCGGTGATTGAGTTCATCGTCGATGCCGATGGCAAGCTCAACAAGGAGTCGATCGGCGTGGTCTCGGCCACACACATCGGGTTCGCCGATGCGGTACGCCTGGCGGTGCTCGAAGCGACCTTCCTGCCGGCCATCAAGGAGCAGCGGCCTGTGGCGCAGGTCTATCAGCTGCCTGTGACATTCACGGCGCCAAGACCCTGACGCACGAAGGCCGGCGCCATGCCGACGCCGGCCCGGACGATGCTACGAAATGAGCATCGATTCGGGATCTTCCATCAGTTCCTTGATCTTCACGAGGAAGAGCACGGCCTGTTGGCCATCGATCAGCCGGTGATCGTACGAAAGCGCGATGTACATCATCGGATGAATCATGACTTGGCCGTTCACGGCCACCGGCCGGTCCTGCATCTTGTGCAGCCCGAGAATACCGACCTGCGGGTAGTTGATGATCGGAGTCGAGAGCAGGGACCCGAACACGCCACCGTTGGTGATCGTGAAGGTGCCGGCCGTGAGGTCGTCGATCGTGAGTTTGCCGTCGCGCGCGCGCGCGGCGAGCGCGGTGATCGCTCGCGCGAGCCCAAGCACACCCATGCGTTGGGCATCCTTGAGGTTCGGTACGACAAGTCCGGCGTCGCTCGCCACCGCGATGCCGAGGTTCACGTAGTTGTGGTAGATGATCGTGTCGCCGTCCACGCGGCCGTTCACCGTCCGGAACTGTTCGAGCGCGACGGTGGCTGCCTTTGCGAAGAACGGCATGTAGCTGAGTTTCAGGCCATGCGTTTTCTCGACCCGCTCCTTCATTCGGTCGCGGAGCGCGACCATCGCCGACATGTCGATTTCGTTGAACGTCGTGAGGTGCGCAGTCTGGTGCTGTGCATTGAGCAGGTTTTCGGCGATCCGCTTGCGGCGCGTCGTCATCTTCTCGCGCACCTCCCGCTGGGCCTGAGCGGGCGGTTCGGCGAGGGCAAGGGGCGTCGGGGCGGTCGCCGCCGTGGCCGCGCCCCGTGGCACCGATGCGACCTGCGGCTGGGGTGCAGCGGGAGCCGTGGGTGCAGACGGAGCCGGCGCTCCCATGGCAGCGACAACATCGGGCTTGCTCACGACTCCGCCACGGCCCGTGCCCTGAATGGCGGCAAGATCGATCCCGGCAACTTCAGCAAGTTTTCTCGCCGACGGCGCGCTGCGAATGTCGGCTGACAGCGCGGCGGGTGGCGCAGCAGGTGGCGCAGCTGGGGGTGCTGCAGGAGGCACGGCGGCGATTGCGGGAGCCGTGGCGCCTGTCGCCGGGTCGTCGAGTTCGCCGAGTGGATCGCCCACGGCGACCACGTCGCCTTCGGACTTGAGGTGGCGAAGAAGCGTGCCCGCCTTGAGTGCGGGCACTTCTACCGTAATCTTGTCGGTCTCCAGCTCGACGAGCGTGTCACCGGCGGCGACGACATCGCCAGCCTGCTTAAGCCATCGGGAGACAGTGGCTTCGGAGATGGACTCGCCGAGCGGAGGAACCTTGATCGAGACCATGAACCAACATAATAGACTCATGACACATTACACGTCCACGCCTCGGGTCGACCGTGGCCACGCTTATCGGGCAGAAAGATGCGCGCGCTGACGATTGACGAGCACGGATCCCTCAACCGCGTGACCTTCCGGGACGACCTCCCGGAACCCATCGTCGCGCAGCCCGGTGACGTTCGGGTGCGGGTGGCGGCGGCATCGCTGAACCACCTCGATCTCTACGTGGTCGCGGGGCTCCCCGGCTTCACGATCGCGCCGCCCTGGATCCTCGGCTCCGACGCGGTCGGCGAGATCGACGAGGTGGGTGACGCCGTGACCAACGTGAAGGTTGGTGACCGCGTGGTGCTCAACCCCGGCATCGGCTGCGGCATGTGCGAGTACTGCCTCGACGGGCAGCACCCGCTCTGCCTCAACTTTGCGGTGCTTGGCGAACACCGGCCGGGAACCTTCGCGGAGTACGTCGTGGTGCCCGCCACGCACGTGCGACAGATCCCGGATTCGATTCCGGATCCGCTCGCCGCCGCCTTCCCGCTGTCGTCGCTCACTGCGTGGCGGATGCTGGTCACCCGGGCGCAGGTGACGGCGGCAGACCTCGTGCTCATCCAAGGCATCGGCAGCCCAGTGGCGCTCGCAGCGCTCCAGATCGCCAAGGCGCGCGGTGCACGGGTCTGGGTGACGTCGTCGAGCGACGACAAGCTCGCCCGCGCGCGCGCCTTGGGGGCGGACGAAGGGTTCAACTATCTGACCCAGGATGTGGCCCGCGAGGTGCGCGCCCGGACCGGGAAGCGCGGCGCTGACGTCGTCGTGGACAACTCCGGCTCGGCGAGCTGGTCAAGTTCACTCGGGGCGCTCGGGCGGCGCGGGCGGCTGGTGTCCTGTGGCGGTACGACCGGACCGATCGTACAGGTCGATGTGCGCCGGCTCTTCTGGAACCAGTGGACGATTCTTGGCTCGACGATGTCGAGCGAGTCGGAGTTTCATGCGGTGATCGACGAGTTCGTGGCTGGCCGGCTCGTGATGCCGGTGGACTTGGTGACGCCACTGGAGCGGGGAAGGGAGGCGTTTGAACGACTGGCGAGCGGCCAGCAATTTGGGAAGGTCGTGATTCAGGTGGCCGAGGGGGACGGGTGACGCGTCAGCGCCGATTTGGCGACGGGCAAGGGGCTCCGCGTGGCTGACGATGCCCTCTTTACCGCCGGCGAGCAGCGGGCGCTGCGAGAGGCATTCGCGCTTGGCGAGATGCCAGCGTGCCCCCGGTGCGCAGTGGTGATGACCGCGCGCAGCGTCGGTGGCGGGAGCTTTGGCCTGGGCTACGCCCGACAACGCGAATGGCTGATCTGTCCGAGCTGCCGACGGAGCGCGCTCTTCGATGTGAGGCGCGGGACCCGGAATTGAGCGTATCGCACGGCCGCTCCGGCGTCGTGGCGGCTGCCCTTGGATGGGCAGCACCTATACGCTGGGGAGCATGAGCTTCTAGATTCAGGGTACCTCTTTCGAGTGCCCAACTCCGTGAACTTCATCGACCGGCTGCAGCAGAGTCTCACGCTGCTCTGGGATTTCCTTCCTGCGTTCGTCGGCGCGGGCCTCGTACTGCTGCTCGGGTACGTCCTCGCGAAACTCGTCCAGAAGGGATTCACGCGCCTGCTGCGCCGAATCCGCCTCAACGATCTGTTGCGCAAGGGCGGCGTGATGGGCGCAATGGCCAGTGCCGGCGCGCACTTCAATCCGTCGCGGATCATCGCGCACCTCGCCTTTTGGGCGGTAATGTTCACCGCGATGCTCGTCGCTGCCAACGCGCTGGGTATCGATTCGCTGGCGCCCGTCTTCTCCGAGTTGGTGGGCTATGTCCCGAGCGTGATCACCGCGATCGTCATCGTGATCCTTGGCATCGTGCTCGGTGATTTCGTTGGTGGACTGATCATGGCGAGTACGCACGCGCTCCATGGCGGTCCGACCCTCGCCCGGGCTGGCAAGGGGGGCGTGGTGGTGTTGGCCGTCTTCATGTCGCTGCAGGAACTCGGCGTCGCAACGAACATCGTGACGACGGCGTTTGCGATCATCTTCGGTGCGGTGGCACTCGCGATGGCGCTCAGCTTTGGGCTCGGCACCCGTGACCTCGCCGGCGAGATCACGCGCTCGTGGTACGAGCGCTACAAGGCCGAGCGCGAGGCGATTGACCGCGAGGTGCAGACCGAGGAAGCTGCCGAGGAGCTCGACGGCCCAGCGACGAAGTGACCGTGGTGGCGTTCGGCGCGGAGCCGACAGGCGCCGGCCGGAACCGCCGGTTCTCCACATCGTCAGATCGACCCCGTAACCGGCTCGGATAAGCCCCTCTGCCCCAATGGGTTAGGGGGGCTTAAAATCGTTGATTTGCCTTAGTGAAATGGGTAGATTTCCACGTTCAGCAACCGCGGCTCGGAACCCCCTTTTCCCGTCCAGGAAATGACCGCTCCTAACAATCGCGAACGGATTCTCCCGCGGCTCATTGACGACGAGATTCGCGAGTCGTTCATCAACTATTCGATGAGCGTCATCGTCAGTCGCGCGTTGCCAGATGTGCGCGACGGACTCAAACCGGTGCACAGACGGATTCTGTACGCGATGAACGAACTGGGCCTCGTGCCCGGTCGCGGCTCCAAGAA
>SXGR01657559.1_pt1 | contig 43530 bp, 30 predicted proteins | sample 3174711 | NCBI WGS metagenome assembly SXGR01 (sample SAMN11356860, study PRJNA531348) | freshwater metagenome | isolation source: freshwater sample F1-60 | place: China: Fuxian Lake, Yuxi | collected 2017-12-25
CAATCGCCTGGCTTGTGCAATCGCCGGCACGACCGACTTGCCGTACTTCAATGCGTGGTGCGGGGAACTCACCTCCACGGGCTACCTGCACAATCACGAGCGAATGTGGTTCGCGAGCGTCTGGGTCTTCACGCTGAAGCTTCCATGGGAGCTCGGCGCCCGTTTTTTTCTCGATCATCTTCTGGACGGCGACCCGGCGTCCAACACCCTGTCGTGGCGATGGGTAGCCGGTCTTCAGACGCCGGGCAAGCACTACCTGGCCCGCGCCGACAACATCGCCAGGTACACGAGCGGCCGATGGTTGCCTCAGCCGGGTGAGCTCGACGAGTCGGCCCGGCCGCTACCAGACGATGGTCTCGCTCGAATCGCCGCGGTGAGGCCCGCTCTCGGACCCGATGCCGGTGCAGTACGGCCGCGGGGGGTGCTCCTGCACGACGAGGACTGCGGGCCGCTACCCGACGGCTGGGCTCGGGTGTCTGCTGTTCGATATGCGGCCACGAAGCAGCCGCACCATTCCCCCAGCGAGTTGGTCGCGAGGTGGGTGGCCGGCGCATGTGCCGATGCCGACACCCGCGTTCACACCGTGACCCCCGCCCATCGCCCCGACGAAGTGTTCGAATGGTGCCAGGCGAATGGGGCGGTCGAGGTGTGGGCGTACCGGCCGCTGACCGGATTTGTCGCCACGGCGCTGGCTGAGCTCGCCGGTGAACTGGCGCAGACCGGGGTGACGCTTCGCTACGCCGACCGCGCTCACGATCTTGTTTTCTTACCGCTGGCGACCAAGGGGTTCTTCCCCTTTTGGGAGGCGGCACGAGTCGCCCTCAAAGCCTCTCACCAATCACCGTAGTTGTCATGTCAACGGCACCACCTGTAATGAATGCTCCGTCCGATGCCCGCGTCCCTGGATACGGTCGTGCGCGGCTGTGGGTCGGCATCACGGCCGTTGGTTCAATCGTGACGCTCGCAACCGGCGCACTCGTTTCCGGGTTGCCGGCTGCGGTGGACAAGCTGGTCAGTCCCGGTCTCGGCTCGACCTTGCTTGCCTTGGCCGCTTATGCGGCATCGCACGCGGCCATTCAGCTGCCCTTCGATCTGTTCGGCGGGTATCTGTTACCTGTGTGGTACGGCCGGTCCGGCCACGGGCGACGAACTTTCCTCGGGCGACTGCTTCGGGGGGTGGTGGTCTATGCCGGCGTCGTGTTTGTGTGCCTGGTCGCACTGCTCGCCGGCGGTCGGCTCGGCGATGTCTGGGGAGTGGTCGCCGCAGGGGCGGTTCTGTCATTCCTGCTCCTTTGGAGGCGGATGACCGTGGCAAGGTCGTTCGCTCGTTTGGGTGTCGAGTCTTCGGCCGATCCACTGGCGGACCTGGTCGTATCGAGCGACGACGAGGGGTTTACCGGCGGAGTGCTTGGCGTCGTGAGGCCACGGCTGATTGTGATCCCGGCGCGATGGCAATCGTCGTTGACCCCGGCACAGCTCGCCTATGTTCGGTTTCGCCGCCAACTGGCCGGAACTAGCGGCACTTGGCGGCGCGGCCGGACACTAGCACTCGCCTTCACACTTCTAGGAATAGGGTTATCGGCTGCCATGGTCGGTCCAGACCGGCTCGGCACCGCCGGTGGTACGGTCGAACTGAGTCTGTGGTTCACATTGTGGTCGTTTGTTGGACTGCTCATCTTGCCGACGGTCAGCCGGCGCGGGGTCGCAGAGTTGGACACCTACGCACACTCAGCTGGCGTTTCTGAGACATTGGTGGAGGCGACTGCCCGCGCGCTCGACGCCCACCAGGACGACGAGCCTCAGCGGCCGGCGCTAGTCGAAACGATTTTTCACCCAATCCCCAGCGTTCACAATCGTGACAAAGCCACGGCTCGCCACACACTCGGCGCGTGGGACGCGGCTCGCACAGCGGTTTACCTCGGCCTCGCGGGTGGTGGGCTACTCGGGCGGGCAGTGCACTGTAACTGTGGCCGGCCGGCGCTGTGGGCATTTCTCCCCGTGGACTGACGCGAGTAACCACCACACCAAGACCGGCCAGGTTTCCGCCCAGACCACGGCTTTGCTGTGCCGGCACTTGGTCAGCCCGCGCGCGCTTTCCCTTTCACCATCCGGCAGCGGTCGCTGCAGTATTTCACCTCGTCCCACACTCGCTCCCACTTCTTCCGCCACCTGAATGGGCGGCCGCAGGCGGCGCAACACTTCTCGGGCAAGTGCTGCTTCTTGATGCCCTTCATTCGTTCTTTGACGAGATGTCTGGCGGCGGCGCGTTCAGGTCGCGGAGCGAATCGAGATAGGCGTTCTTCGCTGCGGGTTTGACGGGGCGGACTTCCGTGCGAAGCATGTGGTCAACGCGTCCTCTACTCTCGGCAATCAACTCGGCGATGAGCGAGGCTTCTGGCAGGTTTTTCCAATACTTCTTTGGCATCTCGGATTGCATTGCGCGCACTTTGAGCCGCGCGGGATTGAAGATGCTGCGGTAGTAAGTGCGCCAGAGATCCTCGAGCGTATCGACAGTCGGTGCCGTGCGCGGGACGCCGGCTGAGAAATGCAGCCTGCTGCCGTCCCAATGCGCGCATTCGTTTGGCGTGAGGATGGACCAATCCATGCTGGCGAATCGCTTTACAAAAAAACCCGCGGCCAGTCGCACGATGCGGTGCTCGGGCTCGAACCAGGCGACGAATTGCTCGCGGCTCGTGGCCTCATCGGTTCCCACGAGGCGGAACCGGACAAAGGCATGCATTTTGTGAATGTCGCGACCGATGGTCTTGCTCCACTGTTGAAGCTGGCGCAGGTCGCGGTCCGTGGCCACAGCGAGGAGATGCCGTTCGCCACCGTGTGTCAGCCGCCACAGCACGCGGTAGAGCGCACCCCAGCGCTGCGGGTCGCGGTGGGCAGCCACGCGACGGGCGAGGTCCAGAAATGCCGGCGGCACGGTCGGCACCGCGCCACGCGGGGAGGCATCATCGGTCGACGGGAACAGGACCGGCTCCAGCACCGTGTCCGACCACAGCACGTCATCGGGCGGCACTCGCCGCGCGAGCAGTTCGCGGGCACACTCGCGCCAGTTCTCGAAGCACGGCTGGATCACAACCGTCCGCATGGTTACAACTGGCCCGAGCGCACCGAGTCAGCGTCGCTGGCGCGCGGTGGCGGCGTGCCGAAGTTCAGTTCTGCCTGGCGCGGTGACGGCAAAAAGCGCGCCCGCAGCGCATCGTCATCCAGCCCGAGCCGGATCGGCGTGTGATCTCCAGCACTGATGAAGGGCAGCACTTTCTTCATCGACACGCGCAGGCGCAGCAAGTCGGCGAGCCGCAGCCGTGTGTAGCGCCGGGCGCTCAGGATGCGCTCGACATTGCGCACGCCGAGTCCCGGTACGCGGAGCAGAAGTTCTCGCGGGGCCGTGTTGATGTCGGCCGGGAAAGTGGCGCGGTTACCTAGCGCCCACGCGAGTTTGGGGTCGATCTGCAGGTCGAGGTTCGGCGCACCGGTGGTGGTGATTTCATCCACCTTGAAACCGTAGAAGCGCAGCAGCCAGTCCGCCTGATAAAGCCGATGCTCGCGCACGAGCGGCGGCGGCTTGATCGGCAACAGTGCCGATGGTTCAGGAATCGGACTGAAGCCCGAGTAATACACGCGCCGCAGCCGGTAATCGCTGTAAAGAACATCCGCGCGCTGGAGAATGACAGCATCCGTGGAATCGTCTGCGCCCACGAGCATTTGCGTACTCTGCCCAGTAGCAAACAACGGCGGCTTTGGTGCATTCGGCTTGCGTTTTTCCGCGTGGCACTCCTGGATTTTCCTGCGGATGTGGCCCATCGCTTCTTGCGTGCGCGCGAGGTTTTTTTCCGGTGCGAGTGTGGTGAGACCGTCCTGGGTGGGTAGCTCGATATTGATGCTCATGCGATCCGCAAAACGCCCCGCCATGTCGATGAGCGCAGGCGACGCTTCGGGAATCGTCTTGAGGTGGATGTAGCCGCGAAAGTGGTGCTCCTCGCGCAGCTTCCGCGCAACTTCGATGACCAGCTCCATCGTGTAGTCCGCGCTGCGGATGATGCCGCTGCTCAGAAAAAGTCCCTCAATAAAATTGCGCTTGTAGAAATCGAGCGTGAGCCGCACCACCTCGTCAGGCGTGAACCGCGCGCGCTGCACATTACTAGAGCGCCGGTTGATGCAGTAGTGGCAGTCGTAAAGACAGATGTTCGTGAGCAACACCTTCAGCAGCGAAATGCAGCGCCCATCCGGTGCATACGAATGGCAGATGCCCGCGCCGCCGGTGGAGCCCACGCCGGCACTGCCACGTGAATGTTTGCGGGTCGCCCCGCTGCTCGCGCACGACGCATCATACTTGGCAGCGTCGGCAAGGATTTCGAGTTTACGCTGCAGATCCATATCGACACGGTAAGGCTACACTGTTTCGGGGCAAGTGTCGCGCGTCCCTGCTGCGTGGGCAGCTCGATGTCGAGGCCGATGCGGTCCGCGTAGCGCCCATCCGTCGTCTACAAATGGCAGATGCCCGCGCCGCCTGAGGTCTGCCGTAGGCCGGCCATCGCAAGACTACGGACTTGCAAAAGCAGTGCTTGCCGGGGAGACTGCGAGTGATGCCCAAAGTGGTGATTGTCGGAGCGGGGCTGGCCGGCCTGACGTGCGCACGCCGGCTGCAGGCGCGGGGGCAGACGTGCCTGATCCTCGATGCGGGAGATGCCGTCGGCGGACGTCTCCGAACCGATCGTGTCGACGGTTTTCAGCTCGATCGCGGATTCCAGGTGCTGCTCACGGCCTATCCCACAGCCGTGCGCTGGCTCGACTACGACGCGCTGTCGCTTCGCAGGTTTTCGGCCGGCGCCCGTGTGTGGTGCAAGGGTGCCATGCATGTAGTCAGTGACCCGCTCCGTGAGCCGAGTGACCTGCTGGCGACATTGACCGCACCGGTGGGCACGCTGGCCGACAAAATCAGGATCGCGACCCTGCGATCGGCGGCGCGTAGAGGCGCGCTGGACGAGGTCTTTGCACGACCGGAGACCACCGCGCTTGAGGCGCTGCAGGCGCACGGCTTCAGCGCCACCATGGTCGAGCGCTTTCTGCGCCCGTGGCTGGGCGGGATCTTCCTCGACGACTCGCTCAGCGCGTCGAACCGGATGTTAATGTTCGTGCTGCGGATGTTCGCCGAAGGTTACGCGGCAGTCCCGGCGGCTGGCATGCAAGCCATTCCGGAGCAGCTCGCGGCCGGTCTCGCGCCTGACACCGTGCGTCTCAACGCGCCGGTGGTGGCCGTTGGCGACGGCGTTGTCACGCTGCAGAGCGGTGAACGCCTGGCCGCCGATCGGGTCGTGGTGGCGACTGACGGCACGGCGGCGGTGCGATTGCTGACCGAGCTGCCACCGACCTCGTGGCGCCACGTCACATGCCTATATTTTGCGGCGCCGGCCAGTCCGCTCGGCGCCCCGGTGCTGGCGCTCAATGGCTCTTGCGCAGGCCTCGTGAACAACGTGGCCGTGATGAGTGACGTGGCGTCTCACTACGCGCCGCCGGGACAGGCGCTGGTTTCAGTGTCGGTGCTGAAGGACGCGCCAGGAGACGACGCGTCGATCGCCGAGCAGGTCCAGGCCGAGTTGGCCGGCTGGTTCGGAACGCCAGTGCGCGGGTGGCGCTGGCTCCGGTCGTATCGCATCGCTCAAGCGCTGCCCGTGCGGTGGCCGCTCGAGCGGCCGGTCCCGATACCCGTGCGGCCGGGCATATGGGTGGCCGGCGACTTCCTGACGACGCCGTCTATTGAGGGCGCAATGGAAATCGGAGAACGCGTCGCCGACGCCGTGCTGGCATGAGGAATGGCGACGCCCGCTGGCCACTATTGTGGTCAGACCAGTTCCAGGTCGAACTCTGGCGGGCCGACCGTGACGATGCCCAGGTAGCCATCGACCGTCACTAGATCGCCGTCGCGAAGCTGCTCCACCGCGCGCGCGACCCCGTTGACACAAGGGATTCCCATTTCACGGGCAATGATCGCTCCGTGAATCAGCATGCCGCCTCGCCGCTCCACAACGGCGGCAGCCAGTGGCACCAGGTGGGTCATCATCGGCTGAATCGCATCGCACACCAGCACGTTGCCGGACCGAAACCTCCCGATGTCTTCTCCGGCCGTGATGCAGCAAACCCTGCCGCTCGCCAGGCCCGGCGAGGCCGGCTGACCAATAAGCTGTCGGGGGGTGTCCTGCGAGAGGATCTCGACCCTCGCTTCCTCGGGGGTTGCAGTCGGCAGGTCGAGCACGGCCTCTGAATCGGTGAGTGCCGTGGCGAGAGCGGGCACCAAGTCGCTGGTGCGTCGTGGCTCCTGCCGAAGCCGGCCGGCCGCACGCAGCCGGTCGAGTGCCATCGCGACAGCGCGATCCAGCTGACTCTCAAGGCGACTGAGCAGCAGGTTGTCGTCGTCTCGAAGCTGCCAGCTTACTCTTCCGACCCGCAGCACCTCGGCCGCTTCGTCGCGGCGTGCGGGGCCGATGGCGTCGAATAGACGCCGCTCCAGTTCCAAACGGACCAGGCCCTGGTCGAGCATTGCGGATCTGTCAGTCGGGGCGGCGACATCCGCCAGCTCCAACACCGTATGCAGCAACAGATCCGGGCGATCTAGCAAGCGCTGGCTACCGTACATGACGTCCATGAATTCTGCCGCTAGTGCATCAAACGCGTCCAGGAACTCCTGACCGCCCGGAAGCTGGCGCAGTGGCTCCACCATCTCTGGCCACATCGGCTTGTTGGCATCGGCCTGAGCAACCCGGACGCCCGACACGGCCTTGATCAGCGAGACATTTGCTCGTAGCCTGTCGGCGAGAGCCGCCATGGCCTGGTTTCGCCGAGAGGCAATCATGTCCACCGACTTCAGCAGACCGACAAACTCGTAGGGATCGTTGGGACGCACCGCATCGGCGTAGTAGCGGCCGAGCTGCCGGACTCCATGAGCCAGAGGGATGAACTCGTCCCAGTAGATATCCCTCCATCGTCGCACCGATTCAGCCCGCGCGAGCAGTGCCGTGGCAAGTTCGGCATCGGTGCAGGCGGCAAGATCATGCGACGCCAGACGCGTGCCCTCTGATTCGAGTTCGGGAATCAGTTCGCCCGCGACGCGGTCCGCGAGCGCAGATAGACGACGCAAATTCGGCCGCAGCGTCAGATACCAGCCTCGCTCGTCGCCAGCGGCAGGCTGCGACGTTGTGATGGGTCGGGCCTGCAGCACCACCATGTCCGGCGAAAGACCGGTCCATTCGATGTCGGGTGGCCATCCAAACAGCGCCTCGATACGGCTGAGCACACCAAGCAGGTGCGTTAGGTCCTGCGTATTGAGGAGCGGTTCGTCGCCGTCTGGTCCGCGGCGCCCCGGCCGCCACTCGATCAACGCGCCTGAAGTTCGCTCCATGGTCCAGTGATCCGGGTCCACCGAACCGTCAACGAGCAGCGCACACGGACCCGGCACGGCCTCGATCATGGCGCGGTCGGCGTCCGGGCTGCGCGGATCGCGGCCAAATGCGACACCTGAACATTCTGCCAGTTCTACCGCCTGAACAAGGACTGCCATCCGGCTCCGGTGCGGGTCGAGCGAGAGCTCGCGTCGATAAAGGAGAGCGGCATCCGACCACAGGGAGGCCCAAACCACTCGCACCGCATCGAGAACCGCGCGATCGCCCTTCACCCCGACGATCGACTCGTGGAGGCCGGCGAAAGAAACCTGCTGCGAGTCCTCGCCGGGCGCCGACGAGCGAACGGCCACGGCGCCGTCACCGATGTGTTCTGCCAGTGCTTGGCGGATCTGAACGGCGGTAGTCTCTGGGATCTCGGCTTGCATGAAGGCCGATCGGATCCGCAGCGCGGCGTCCCAGAGTTCTTCCCACCGCATGGCTTCGAGCGGCTTTCGGCCCAACTCCATCGCAATCTTGTCGCTCAAGCCAGACTTATTGATGAACTGTTCGTAGGCCTTCGTCGTGATGCCAAATCCTCGGGGAACCCTGAAGCCCGCTTGAATGAGCGAGCCAAGCTTGGCGGCCTTGCCGCCAAGCAGCCCGTCTTCCGCATCGGCAGCGCCCAAAGGAACTATGCACGACTCCTCGGAACCCATTGCCGAACCTCTTGAAACCCGAACTGCTGGTGAAAAACGCCGCAGGTTAGGCCTTCAGGAAGCTCTTCAGCATCCAGGTCGTCTTCTGGTGGAGGGTGATCCGGCCAATCATCAGGTCCTGGCTCTCCGCGTCACCGGCCTCGCTGGCGAGATCGCGCGCACGCTCGGCATCCGCCACCACTTTCCCGCTTGCGGCGATGAGCGCCCGAACGTAATCCTCCTGCACCAACGGTGCGGTGAACTCCTTCATCTGCGCGGTCTTGGCCAGCTTCCCGAGGCCGCCGATCGCATAGGCGTCGATCGCGCGGATGCGTTCGGCAATGTCATCGATTGCGACAAACAACTCCTCGTATTGCGTCTGGAAGGCGGTGTGCAGCGCAAAGAAGCCCGGCCCCTCCACGTTCCAGTGGGCCAGATGGGTGAGCGATAGCAGAGCATAGGAATCGGCGAGCACCTGGTTCAGGCTGTCAGCCAGCCGGGTGTTGGTTGACCTACGGATCACAGTGATTTTCTTCATGTTAGTCTTTGGCAACATTGTCGTTCATTTAACCCGCCGTGGCCGCTAGTCCGAGCGCAACCATGCTTCGAGCCGTCCACGCCGCCGTCCGAACCCAGTTTGTGTGTATCAGCCGCAGGTGGACCGCCTCATCGAATCCCGCTTCGAGCCGACGATGTGCCGGCACCTGCCACAGTCCAGTGCTACACCAGATGACGCCAACCAGGGCCAGTCCGGTCCAAGCCAGCCAGTCGCCGACGACCCAGACGACCGCCACGGCGGCGGCCAGCTCGGCCAGCATCGGACCCGCGACGACCCAGCCAGTCCGCCGGATGTGCTCCCGTTGATAGTCGGAAAACCCGGGCTGCCCGACGCGCGAAAATAGCGGGTAGTGCACGAGCTGCACGAACCAGATCACCCCGGTCATGTACAGCGTCGCCGCCGCGTGCGCGAACAGGAGCCAGGTGCCCTGATCGGCGACCGTTTGTTCAAACGCCTGCGTCACATCGCCAATACTATCCCGGGCCGAGTGGGCTTGCTGGCCATGGACCTGGTGGGGGCCTGCCGTCGTCTTACGGAATAGCACAATACATGGTGAGTTCCGCTTTGTGTTCGTGTCATGGGGTGACTTGGATGAGTCGGACGATGTTGGTGTCAGCGTTGGTCGCTCTGATGGGCGCTTCGTCGACAGCTCAGGCGCCACAGGTTCCACTGTTTGCGTTCGAGTCGACTGACGCGGCCGCAGGGTGGCAGGCTGTGAATGACGGCGTCATGGGCGGCGTGTCCGACGGCCGATTCAGGGTGACCGAAGGGCAGACCCTGGAGTTTTACGGGACGCTCTCGCTGGAGAACAACGGCGGCTTCGCCTCGGTGCGATCCCGGCCTCGGACGCTCGACCTGCAGGCTGGCGACATCCTTGTGTCGCGGGTGCGGGGCGACGGGCGCGAGTATCAAGTGAACCTCTACACGTCAAGGCAGATGAGGGCGTTGTCGTATCGAGCGCCGATGCAGACCCGCGCGGGCGAGTGGCTCGAGGTGGCTATCCCGCTGGACCGGTTCGAGGCCACCTCGTTCGGTCAGATCGTGCGGGGAGCGGGCCCGTTCGATCCCCGCAGCCTCACGTCGCTCGGCTTCCTGCTGGCCGAGAAAACACCCGGCCGGTTCATGCTGGAAGTGGCGTGGGTCAGGGTGCTTCGTGGCCCGGGCCGCTGAGCCGCTCGTTCGGTGGGGGCTCAGGGTTCGAACCCTTTTCGCTCCGCCACTTGCCTGTCCGCGTTTTTATCCCACATTAATTCGTGCTTTTCGATCGAAAATCAGGCGTGAAGTTCCAGGCGGCGATGCGGTGCCCAACATCGGCACTGTGTCGGTTGGATGCTAAGCGCTGGGAGCAGCCGTGGTCTCCTTTGGACGTTCTATTTAGCTGAACTCCCTGGGAATCGGCTCCCACTTCTCGCGGCTGCGATAGTAGATCGGCTTCCGATCATTGTTCGCCTTCCGGTAGGCGCGGTACTTGCGGAGCAACTGCCGATAGCGACGCGTTGAGCTCTTCAGCTTCTGGTGCGGCAGATCGATCAGCATCTGCTCGACCTTCCAGACGTTCTTCCCGCTCAGACGCCAGTCGTATCGGGGGAGCGCCGTGGCCATGTTTGCGACACCAAACCCTTTCACGCGCCCGGTGTAATCCACGTACGGTTCGATGTAGCTGCGCGCCAGCGCGCGCGGGGATCGGAAGACCGGCTTGCGGCCGTGCAGCCCGGGATCGCGCGATCGTGCGACTGATCCCCAGCGGCCCCGGACCTGATAGATGAAGATCACGTGGTCGAGCCAGTCCTGCGACTCAAGGCTCATGACCAGCGGAGAATAGCCGTGCTGTTCGAGCACGACTGCGGCAAAGAGCGCGGCCTCCATGCAATGCGCCGTGCGCAATGCCACGACCGGGCGAAAGCTGTGCTGGGTCTCGCCGCCCTGTTCCGTGTTGTAGGGCAGCGCGTTCAGCCACCGCTGCACCTTGGCAGGGGTATCGAGCCGCGTGATCAGCGCCCGCTCAGCGCGCGAGAACGGCAGCTTTGAGTTCATCGACCAGAGACGAAGCAGACCACGCGTTGCTGTCGTGGATGGCAACGATGCGGCCCTCGGGACCGATCACCATCGTCCGCAGGTTGTGGGTGACGGTGCCGTCCTGTTCGCGGATTACGTTGACGCCAAACGTGGCCGCCATTCGATCGACGATGACTTCTTCGGCAGTGGCGAACCGCCACACCGTGGGATCGGCGCCCGCCTTTGCGCCATGCGCGCGCAAGACAGCGGCACGGTCGTTGGCGGGATCGAAGCTGATCGACAGGAGCCGCACCTTGCCCCGCAGCGCCGGGTCGGCGCCGGCCAGCGACTGAATCTCCGCAAACCGGCGATCCATCAGCGGGCAGAACTGCGGCAGCGGGCAGCGGGTGTAAATGAACGTGACGACGACCGCGGATCCGCGCCAGGCCGACAGCGCCAGCGGCTGATCGTCCTGATCGACCAATGTGGTGTCGGGCACCGTGTCACCCGGCTTGAGCAGGTGCACGCCGGCGGCCGCGGGAATTTTCGTGTTCGCATCCTCCGGAATCGGCGCGGATCCGGTCTTGGTAATCGCCGACAGCCACGCGAGCTCCGGCGCCACCTGCAAGGTGGCGGTGATCAGGTCACCCGGCACACGGTCCTTCAACAGCCCCGCATCCTTCACCCGATACGGCATGGTCATCGCCGGCATGAAGCCCTGAATATCCTCGTGCTTCACCAGGATCTCGCTCGTCTCGGGCCTGACGGCGAGCACCTGTCCCTGGAGCTGGTAGCGACGTGCCTCCGGCTCGCGGGTGCAGCCGGCGAGACTGGCCACGACGGCCACGGCCGCGAACAGGAGGAGGGCGCCACGATGCATCCTGAACATCTTAAGTGATAGTCTGCCGTTCACTTCATGGCTAATGACTTTGCGTTCGAGATGGCGGCCTCGGCGGTGCGGTTTGGCGCGGGCGTCACAAGGGAAGTGGGATCGGACCTCGCCGAGCTGGGGGTGAAGCGCGCGCTGGTCATCACCGATCCGATCCTGCGGGGGCTGGCGCCGGTGCAGACCGTCGTGGAGTCGCTCGAGGCGAGCCGCATTCCGTCTGTGATCTACGACCGGGTCCGTATCGAGCCAAGCGACGAGTCGTTCCTCGAGGCCATCGCCTTTGCGGGGCAGCACCCATTCGATGCGATCGTCGCCGTCGGCGGCGGTTCCGTCATCGACACGGCCAAGGCCGTCAATCTTTACACCACTTATCCGCCGGCCGAGTTTCTCGATTATGTGAACCTGCCGATCGGCAAGGGACTGCCGGTGCCGGGTCCCCTGAAGCCGCTGATGGCGATTCCGACCACGGCGGGAACCGGCAGCGAGACGACGGGCGTGAGCATCTTCGACCTGAGCAAGCTGCATGCAAAGACCGGAATTGCCAGCCGGCGCCTCAAACCGACGCTGGGCTATCTCGACCCCGACAACACCCGAACCATGCCGCCGGAAGTGGCGGCCTCGAGTGGTCTCGACATCCTCAGCCACGCCATCGAGTCGTTCACGGCCATGCCGTTCACCGGGCGTCCGCTGCCGGAGCGCCCGGCCTTGCGACCGGCCTACCAGGGATCGAATCCGATCAGCGACATCTGGTCGCTTCAGGCCCTGCGCATGGTGTCGCAGTTCCTGGTGCGCGCCGTCGATGACCCGGGCGATGACGAAGCACGCGCCAACATGCTGCTGGCGGCATCGTATGCCGGTGTCGGCTTTGGCAACGCCGGTGTGCACCTGCCGCACGGGATGTCGTATCCGGTGTCGGGCCGCGTCAAGAACTACCACGCGCCGGGCTATCCGGCGGACCATCCGCTGGTGCCGCATGGTATCTCGGTGATTCTCAACGCCCCGGCGGTGTTCCGCTTCACCGCGGCGTCGACCCCGACGCGGCATCTGCAGGCCGCCGAGGCGCTCGGTGTCGACGGGTCGCGAGCGAAGGGCGAGGACGCGGGACGCATCCTTGCCGATCGCATCACCTGGTTCATGCAGCGGCTCAAGACACCGAACGGTCTTGCCGCCCTCGGCTACACCTCGTCTGACATTCCGGCGCTGGTCGAAGGCACGCTGCCGCAGCACCGCGTCACGAAGCTCTCGCCGCGGCCTGCCGGCCCCGAGGAACTGGCGCAGCTCTTCGAGGATGCGATGGTCGCGTGGTAGCGTGAGTCCGCATGATCCTTGTCGGGACCAGCGGCTACAACTACTGGGCGAGCTCGGACCGCAGCTGGCCGCGCTGCTGTTCCAGTTGCCGCCGAATTTCAGGAAGGACTTGGTCCTTCTGAACGGGTTTCTCTCGCTGCTGCCGCCCAAGACCACGGCCGCCTTCGAGTTTCGACACGACTCGTGGCTGGTGCGCTTGCGCGACGAGGGCTATGGGGATGCCGAGATCGCGCGGTGGACCGAGACCGCCCGGCAACTGGCCGCCACCTGCTCCGATGCCTTCGTCCACTTCAAGCACGAAGACGAGGGCAAGGGTGCCGAGTTCGCTCAGCAGATGATGGGTAACCTTGAGATGTCTAAATGATGAAACGATTGTCTATTGCTGGTGTGGTGGTGTTGCTCAGTGCCTGCGCCTCACCTCCCACCTCCGCGCCTGGATCTTCCAGCGCTACGGTGGGTAAACCCACTGTCGACGTGGTCGAGTTGAGTGCCACCGATGCCCGCGCGCGGATGGCTTCAGGCGAACTGACCTCAGTGGCACTGGCGCAGGCTTACCTCGATCGCATTGCGAAGATCGATGATGCAGGCCCGACACTGGGTGCCGTCATCGAGGTCAATCCCCAGGCGGTGGCCGATGCCACCGCACTCGATGCGGAACGCAAGGCCGGTAAGCTGCGCGGTCCGCTGCACGGCATCCCCGTATTGCTCAAGGACAACATCGACACGGCCGGCATGGTCAACTCGGCCGGCTCGCTCGCGATGGCCGATAACCGGCCCGCCAGCGATGCGTTCGTGGTCGCGCGGCTGCGCGCGTCGGGCGCCGTCATTCTGGGCAAGACCAACCTGAGTGAGTGGGCCAACTTCCGCTCGACGCGGTCGTCGTCTGGCTGGAGTTCACGTGGTGGCCAAACCAAGAATCCGTACGTGCTCGATCGCAATCCCTGCGGCTCAAGTTCGGGAACCGGTTCGGCGGTTGCCGCCAGCCTGGCCGCCTTCGGTGTCGGTACCGAGACAGACGGCAGCATCATTTGCCCGGCGTCGGTGAATGGCCTCGCGGGACTCAAGCCGACCGTGGGCCTGGTGAGTCGCACCGGCATCATCCCGATCTCGATCTCGCAAGACACGGCGGGGCCGATGGCACGAACGGTCTCGGACGTCGCGCTGTTGTTGAACGGCATGGCGGCCGTCGATGTCTCGGATTCATCTGGCGCGGCCGCAACGGGTAAAATCTCGGCCGACTACACCACGTTCCTCAAGGCCGACGCGGTGAAGGGGAGGCGGTTTGGCGTGTTGAGGCAGGCGATGGGATATCACCCGGACGTCGATGCCTCGATGACCAAGGCCATCGACGCGCTGAAGGCCGGCGGCGCCGAGGTGATCGACATCAAGGTCCCCACCTACAACGCCTGGAACGACCCGGAGTTCAGTGTGCTGTTGTACGAGTTCAAGGATGGCCTGAACACGTACCTGAAGAAGAGTGGCTCACCGCATGCCTCGCTCGAGGCGCTGATTACCTGGAACAAGGCGAACGCCGCGAAGGCGATGCCGTTCTTCGGCCAGGAGATCTTCGAACAGGCGCAGGCCAAGGGGCCGCTCACCGATCCCGCCTACAAGAAGGCGCGTGGCGAAGCGCGTCGGCTGGCCGGGAGAGACGGCCTGCTGGCCGTGCTCGCGAAGGAGAAGCTGGATGCCGTGATTGCACCCAGCCTGTCGCCGGCGTGGCCAACGGACCATGTGCTGGGTGATCACTTTGTGGGCGCCGGCTACGGCATGTCAGCTGTCGCCGGCACACCGAGCCTCACGGTGCCGATCGGCGACAGCCACGGCCTGCCCCTCGGCGTGACGTTCATGGGGCCGGCGTACAGCGAGGGAGAATTAATCGGGTTTGGCTACGCGCTCGAGCAGGCGACCAAGGCGCGCCAAGCGCCCACGTATCAGGCGACGCTCAATCCGTAGCTACTTGGTGACGGTAATCGTGACCTGGCCGTCGACGGTCAACGCGCCGTCGTCGGCGCGGGCCCGGAGGACGTAGACGCCCGGCTCGCTAAAGGTGACCTGCACGGCCACCCGACCATCCGCGGCCATCGCCGGCGGTGCCCAAATCGGCGCCCACGGCGAGTTCGCGCCTGTCCGCGTGTCTTCCCAGGACATCACCTGTTCGGGGCTGAACGTCACCTTGCCAGGTCCACGATAGACATACCACGTGAGGTGCAGCCCGACATTCTTGCCGACGGTGGCACGGGCCGGTGGTTGCATCGCGCGGTTGGCGCGAACAGGATTTTCTGAGTCAGGTCGTGATTCTACCGTCGTGTCGCGGCGCGAACCCACGTTTGCCACCGCTGCGCCCGACAGTCCAGACGCCCGGCGCCTGGGAATGCCGTCGTCAGCCACCACCGTTGTGAGGGTCACCAGTTGCCAGACCTTGGCGTCCAGCGTCTTGCGGCCCTGCACTTCGATGGTGGGAGGCTTGTTCGACCGAATCTCCGGACTGCTGGTGCCGGCGCCCAAGGCGCCGGTCTCCGACGCACGCACGATATCGTCGATCTGGTAATCGAGCCGCAGGCTGGCGAAGGCTTTTTCGGTTTTGCCCTGCGTGGTCAACGTCCAGACCAATTCACTCTTCTCGGTGAATCCCTGGGGTACGGGCACGCGGAACGCGAAGCGATTACGTCGCGGAAGAAAGTGAGTGGGCTGCCCCTGGTCGGCCGGTCCAAGGTTGAAGCCGTTGTCGGGACCGACGGGGACGTCGACCTCTTCTTCCCAGTTGCGATTCATGTAGCCGAAGACGAAGTACGTCGCGCCGTCGGCGCCGATTTCCCAACCTTCGAAGGCGGGCGATACGTTCTGCCCCCGCGAGTACGAGAGGGATTGCGCGGCGGGTCGGCTGGCGGCGCAAATCACCGCCACCAGCATCAACAGCGCGAGACCGGCGCGCCGCATTACTGCTGCTGCCTCGGTGTGGCGACCGGCGGCTGCGGCGCGATGTTGCACAAGGGACAGCCAATGACCACGCTATTGCGCGTGAGCTTGAGTTTTTCGCGTCGAGCGGCCATCTCGGCGGCGAACTGCTCGTCGGTCAAGGACACGCGATTGCCCAAGTCGATAAACATATTGGCCACCGACCGGTTGCCCGACCCCTGCCAGTTGCGTGGGTCGGGAACGTTCTTGTTCGACGGCGAATTATCCATGTAACCGATGATGTGGAGGATGGTGTCCTTGGGCAGTAGCGGGGCGGAGTCATTGTCATAGTCGTAGCCGCGCACCCAGTTGTGGTCGTAGCCGACGCAGTTGATGGTCTGGATGTTGTAGCCCCAGATCGCCTCGAGGCACATGCGGGCCCCGGGCGCATGGAGGTGGGGTTCGAACGACAGAATCTTGGTGTTTTCCTTCAGCAAGGCATAGGCATGGAGCTGCTGGCCGGGTTCCATGGCCTTGATGTCGATGTCGACGCCGTTGCCCAGCGCATACGTGGCACGACGGTACTCCGGCTGGTATCCCTTCGGCATGAACTTGAACGCAATCTCGAGACGCGCCGTGGTGTCACGGCCGTTGGAGTGGAGATGAACCGAGTCTGAGACGATGCTCGAGCCGGCCTTGAGGAGGCGCGCCGACTTGGCATCAAAGAAATCGGCTTCGCGCCCCACTTCATGCACCGGCCAGGACGTGCTGTCGTCGTCCGCCGCCGGATCGACCGGGCTGGCGTCGTCTGCAATCACGCGTGTGCTCCAGATCATGTGGTGGAACACGAACCGCCCACCCACGGTTTTGCGGTCGGTGCCGCCTGAGCCGACGTCGTTGACCTCCCGCACCTCGAGCGCGGACACGTAGCGGTCCTCCGTCAAGCCCGTCGGCACGCGCGGAATCTCGCCCCACCAGTCGGGCGACGTCCCTTTGACGACCAGATCCTTTGTGCGCACGACCAAGTCGGGGGTGCCGATTGACCATTGCGACTGGTCGTTCCACACGCGCGGCGCGGGCATGTCGGTCGGATTGCCGCGCGGCGCACCGTTATCGGCCCAGCGGGCAATCTTGCTGATTTCTTCGGCGCTCAGCGACGGGTCATTCTTGAAGTGCTGGATGCCGAGGTCCTTCTCGACATACCATGGCGGCATCACGCCCGCGCGCGGGCCGATGCCGGTCCGCTGCTTGATCGATCGGGCCCATGGACGCACCTGCTCGTAGGTCTGGAGGGACATGGGCGCCACGCCCTCACCGCGATGGCAGTTCTCGCAACTGCGCTGCAGGATCGGTGCGATGTCTTTGGTGTAGGTCACCTCAGCGCCCGCGACCTGTGGCGGCGCGGCCGTCACAGCGCCTGGCCGCGCGCCGCCGCCGGCCGTGACCAGCGCGAGTACGAGTCCGATTGCGACCGTCCAGCCGATTCGCATCTCAGCATTCACCACGTTGGACTCCTTGCGACAAATGAACGAACTACCTGACGCTATCGTTGGCCGAGTGATGACGGGGTGCTGTCTTCAACCTTGTGGTCGATTGTATACAAGACACCGCCAAAAGCGGCCGCCACCGCCAGTCCCAAGATCAGCTTGGTCCGTTTCCGTACCCCACTGGCGGCGAGACCTCCCGGGCTTTGAGCGAACCGCGGTCCGATTGTGAGGCGGACCGGTGCTGGTCGGATGGACTCGGCGCGAGCCGCCTGACGGACGGCCTGCTTTCCTGACTCCAACACGGTGGGACCAGCCACGGCCAGCGAGACGTGACCGAACGAAAACAGCAACGCGACAGCGAACAAGCGCTTCATCGAAGTCTCCTCACCACGCGACCACATTAAAACGAAAGAGTCGCCGACACGCGCAGCAACCGCGCGTCCAAGAACGACGTCGGCCGCTGCCACCGCGAACCGTAGGCGGCCACGACGCCCTGAATCGAACTGGAGTTCAACGCATTGTAGACGTCGAGACTGGTGACCAGGCGCGACCAGCCGACAGTGAACGTTTTGTTCAAGGCGAAGTCGAGCTGAGTAAAGCGATCACCGAAGACTGAACGCGGCGTGTAGAGCGGAATGGTGACCGACGCAGCGTTCAGTGACGCGGTGCGAGTCGGGCTGACGAACTGCACCTGCGCGCGCGTCACCGCGAGCGTGGCCTGAATATCGGCGCCCGGCGTGTTGCGATAGATGAAGCTTGCGTTCAAGCCGACCGGCAGGGGAATGCTGCCTCTGACGCGGACGTCCAGCAGGTTGCTCCACGAAGTCACGATACGGCAGTTGGGACCTCCAGGGAGCTGGGCCCCAGTGATCCCGGCGGGCTGGTTCGGAATATCAACCGTATAGCAGTGGTCGTCGACCTGACGGCCGACGTCGACACCGCCGCCAAGACGAATGCCCTTGGGCAGCCGGCCGTTGGCGGAAAACGTAAAGCCATCCCAATAGCGCTGCTGCTTACCGAATTCGCGGCTGTCGGTGACCCGCAGCGTGCCTTGGCCAAACAATTCGGGCTTCACGTCGTAGAACCCGCAGATCCGGTTGCCGCCGCCATTGGGGAGCCGCGGATCGGCTGGCGCGGTGATGCAGTATTCGTCGTAGCTATCCTTGTTGAGCAGCGTGTTCTCGGTGACCTGAAACACGCCGTCCCAGTTGCGGTTGTAGCCGGCGCTCACCGACAACCCTTGAATAATTTCGTGCTGGATCTCAGTAAAGAAATCCCATAAATAGTCGCGGTTGCTGTTGGTGACCGACCTATCAAAGAGGGTCGCCGTGGGAATGAACTTGCCGAAGTTCTCGTTGGAGATCCGTTCGCACTCGCCGTTGGCCTGAAAGTTGGCGAGGTCGCAGTCCGGGATGAAGTTCCGGTTCACATCGTTCCAGACACGGTTCGCCGCGTTGATCGACGAACTGAATGGATGGAACCGTCGCGTGAGATCGCTGCGGGTCAACTGGTTGTAGCGACCCATCGACACCTTGAGGGCTGTTCGGCCGTTACCGAAGACATCAAACGACGCGCCAACGCGCGGATTGAAATCCGACCATTCGGGAACACCCTTGAGCTCTTCAACGCGGCGGGCTGGAACAAATGGCCCGGCTGGCAGGTCGGCCTCAGGATAGCCCATGCTGACGTAGTCCCACCGCAACCCGAGGTTGAGCGTCAGGCGCTTGACTGTCCAGGCATCCTGTGCGAAGACACCGATCTCGGCGTTCTGCCGTTCCTGCTGGAGAAAGGGCTGGGCGTAATACTGAATCGCCGCGGGCCGCCCGTTCAGGAAATCGTAGTTCAGGCCGTCGGTATGGTTGCGCGAGCGGGATTCGTCGTTGAACGCCTGCTCGTTGGAGATGCCCACCTTGAGGTTGTGGCTGCCGCTGACGTACGACACCGAGAAGCGTTGCGCGCTGCGACCCGTGCGGGCGATGGGCGCCGTCAGCAAGCTCGTCGCGCCGTAGCGGAAGTTGGTGCTGAGCTCGAGAATCGACCGATCGTCTCGGGTCACGCCGGTTTCGGCGAAGTTGACCCAGTTGGCGACCTGCCACGAGGCGCCGGCTTCGAGCAGCAGCTTGCTCGTGACCGGCGCCGTCCAGGTGCCCTGTACGACACCGGAGGGCCACCAGTCCCACCCGCGTTCCGACTCGATGGCGTTGGCGCCAGTGAACGGGCCGGTGGTGCAGCGGCAGGACTTCTGAATGTCGCCATAGAACCCGAATCGATTCTTGGGGGTGGCCTGCCACGTGGTGCGCAAGGAGTGGTTCCGATACCAATCAAAGCTGGACGCTGGGCGGTCCAAATCTGGCTCATAGGCGATGGTGGCCGTGCCGGGAATACCAGACTTGCCCTGCAGCTTGTTGAAGAACGCCCCGGGCTGGTTCACGCGCGATCCCCACCGTGCGATGGCGCCAAAGAACCACACTTTGTCGCGCAGAATCGGGCCACCCAACTGGCCACCCATGCGGTAGATGTTCTGAACCTCGGCCGCACTCGTAATCCCGAACGCCCTGATTGTATCGTCCAGGTTACTGCTTTGCATGGCGCCGTTCGACAAGAACCCGTCGATCGTGCCGCGGAACTCATTACTGCCGCTCTTGGGAATCGCGTTCAACGACGTGCTGCCGGACCCGGATTCGGCGCCCATGCCGCTGGTTTCCAGCTGCATCTCGGCGATGGTGCCGCTGTCGGTGATGTAGCCCACGCCCGAACCTTCCCCGATGAAATACTGATTGCGAAAGCCGTCGAACGAGGCGCGGGTGCCGGTCTTGCCGTGAAAGAACGTATAAGCGCCCTGCGCCGACCACGTGTCGCGCGTGCCACCCACATCGGCTTGGGTCGAGGCAAAGCCAGCCGTGACATACGCGAGGGTCTGCAGACCGACGTTGCCGCTGGGCAGCGCATCCAGATCAGCCGTCGTGAGCGTCTGCTGTTGCCGCACGTTCTGGGTGTCGACCACCGGTGCGGCGCCGGTGACCGTGATCGTCTCCGAAATCGAGCCCACCGCCAGGCTCACGTTGACCGTGCCGGTAAACCCGGAACCCAACTGGATGCCGTCGCGCACCACGGTCGAAAACCCGGGCAGGGTAAACGTCACCGTGTAGCTGCCAGGCCGGAGATCGACGATGTTGAATCGCCCTTCGCCGTCGGTAGTCACCGAGCGCACCTTCTCGATCAGGGCCGGACTTGCGGCCTCGACCGTGACGCCGGGCATCGCCAGACCGCCACTGTCGCGCACGACACCCGCCAGTCCGCTCGCTTGTTGCGCCCACGCAGCGCATGGAACCAAGCAGAGAATCGCTAGCGCGACCAGAAGTGGAACCTGACGATCCGACCGTCCGACCTTCAATCGTGCCACTGGGCCTCCCTTGGCCTGAACTGTAATACGTGCGGGAGACTATACTGTCTCCTCTGACAATTGCAACGGTAAAAAACCAGTTTCCAGGTGCCGGCGTGAGCCGCGGGCTGGTGCTCGCGTACGGTCTGCTTGCCACCCCAGCGTCAGCGCAGCCTGTTCCTGCTCCTGTTTCGACTCCGATTCAAATTGCCGTTCGGGACGCTCAAGGCCGGCCGTCATTGCGTGCCATCCGCGCGGCGTCGCCGATCCAGATCGACGGCAGGCTGGACGAGGCGGTCTACGGCGCCATCACCTCAATCGACGACTTCATCCAGATGGAACCGTCCGGCGGCCAGCCGGCATCGGAGAAAACCGAAGTCTGGGTCTTCTTCGACGACCGCCACCTCTACGTCACCATGCGCGCGTGGGAGTCGCGGCCCGAACTCAAGGTCGCCAACGAGATGCGCCGCGACAGCAACAACATCCGCGTGGGCGACAGCGTGGCGTTCTCCCTCGACACGTTTCACGACGGCCGCAACGCCTACCAATTCGAGATCAACCCGCTCGGCGCCCGCACCGACGGCCAAAGTTCTAACGAGCGGCAGTACAACAGCGACTGGAATCCGGTCTGGGACCTGGCGGTTGGCCAGTTCGACGGCGGGTGGACCATGGAAGCCGCCATCCCGTTCAAGTCGCTGCGCTACCAGCCGGGCGCCGCCCAAGTATGGGGCTTCAATGCCCGCCGTACCAACAAGTGGAAGAACGAGGTCGCGTTCCTGGCCCGCATTCCGCCGGCCTTCGGCATCGGCCGTGGCAGCTTTGCCGCGTCCTTGTTTCCATCGCTCACCGGCATCGACGCGCCGCCGGGTTCGAAGAATCTCGACCTCAAGCCCTACGGTATCGCCGACCTGACCACCGACCGGGCGTCGTCGCCGGCGAGAGCCAGTGATCCCGGCGCTGAGGTCGGCTTCGACGTCAAGTACGGTGTCACGCAGAGCGTGACCGCCGATCTCACCTATAACACCGACTTCGCCCAGGTCGAAGCTGACGAGCAACAGGTGAACCTGACGCGCTTCAGCCTGTTCTTTCCAGAGAAGCGCGAGTTCTTCCTCGAGAACCAAGGCACGTTCGCGTTCGCGGCCTCGGCGACCAGCGCCGGCGGTCAGCCGACCGGCGACACGCCGATTCTCTTCTACAGCCGGCGCATCGGCTTCAGCCAGAACCAGGCCGTCCCGATTCTGGCCGGGGGCCGGTTGACCGGCCGGGTCGGCCGGTTCAGCTTCGGGGCCCTCGACATCGGCACCCGGCAGGCGCCTCAGGCACGAGCGGCAGCCACCAACTTTGCCGTGCTTCGCCTGAAGCGGGACATCCTGCGGCGAAGCAGTGTCGGCATCATGGCCACCACCCGGTCGGTGGCGCAGGGTGGGACGGGATCAAATGATGCCCTCGGGATCGACGGCACGTTTGCGTTCTTCGCCAATCTCGCGGTGAACCTGTATTGGGCGAAGACGCGGACTCACGGTCTGACCGACAGTGATACCAGCTACCGCACACAGATGGAGTACGCCGGCGATCGCTACGGCCTGACGCTCGATCGCCTGGTCGTCGGCGACAACTTCAATCCAGAGGTCGGATTCGTGCGGCGCGACAACATCCGCGAAAGCCTCGGCCAGCTTCGCTTCAGCCCGCGGCCAAAATCGATCAAATCGATTCGCAAGTTGTCCGGTGTGGGCACTTTCACCAACATCGACGACTTGGCCGGGCGTCTGCAGACGCGGACACTCGACGGCGAGTTTGCCATTGAGTTCCAGAACAGCGACCGGTTCAGCGTCGGTGTCAGCGACAACGAGGAACGGCTGCCCCGACCGTTTACGGTGACGCCGACCAGTAGAATCCCGGTCGGCCAGTATCAATTTGCCGTGGCGCGCGCCGGGTATGCGCTGGGGCAGCAACGGCCGATCTCCGGCACCATCGCGGTGGAACGCGGCGGGTTCTACCACGGCGATCGAACCAGCCTCACCTTCAGCCGCACCCGTGTCAACCTGACGCCGCGGTTTTCGCTCGAGCCGAGCGTCTCGGTCAACTGGATCGACCTGCCGGGTGGCTCTTTTCGGACCACGGTCGGCGGCTCGCGCATCACCTACACCATGACGCCGTTGATGTTCGCGAGCGCGCTGGTGCAGTACAACTCGGTCAGCCGCCGCGTCAGCACCAACGTACGGCTGCGGTGGGAGTACCGGCCGGGGAGCGAGCTGTTCGCGGTCTACAACGACGAGCGCGACACGATCGGCCAACGGTTTCCAGATCTGCAGAACCGCGCGTTGATCCTCAAGGTCACGCGTCTGTTTCGCTTCTGAGCATGGGCCGCTCGGTGAGACGCAGCGGTTTGGGTTGGGCGATGGTGGCGTGCCTCGCCGGTACTGTCGCCGTGCCTCGCGCCACCCAGCCGCCGGTCGCGATCGTCTTCGCGGATGTCACCGCGGCAGCGGGGATCGGGTTCACCCACTACAACGGCGCCGCCGGCAACAAGTGGTATCCAGAACTCTTTGGCGGTGGTGTGGCGGTCCTCGATCTGGACGGCGACACCTGGCCCGATCTGTTGTTCGTCAACGGCAGAGACTGGCAGCCTGGCGGCCGTCGCGCCCGACACGGCCTCTATCGCAACAACCGTGATGGCACGTTCGCCGATGTCGTGTCGGGCAGTGGCTTCGACACGGCTGACGTCTACGGCCTCGGCGCCACGGTGGCCGACTACGACAACGACGGCCGCGACGATGTTTTCATGACGACGGTTGATGGCGGGCGGCTGTTCCACAACGATGGTCGCGGCCGGTTTGCCGATGTCACCGCGAAGGCCGGCATCCGAAACCTCGAGTTCGCGGTCAGCGCGGCATGGCTGGACTACGATCGTGATGGCCTTGTAGATCTGTTCATCGGCAATTACGTTCAATGGTCCGCCGGTCACGAGGTGGTGTGCGCACAGGAAAGCGTGCGCGGGTACTGCGGCCCCAATGCCTATCGACCCCGTGCGCCGATGCTGTATCGCAATCTCGGCGGCGGACGGTTCGAAGATGTCACGGCCCGCGCCGGTCTCGATCAGGCGACCGACAAGGCCATGGGTGTGGCCGTACTCGACTACAACACCGACGGCTGGCCGGACATCTTCGTCGGCAGCGACCGCGTGCCGGCCAAGCTGCACCGCAACGACACCAAGGGACGCTTCGTGGACGAGGGCGTGCGGGCCGGCGTCGCGCTCAGCGAAGATGGCGCCACCCGCGCCAACATGGGCGTCGACGCGGCCGACTACGATCGCTCAGGCCGGCCCGACATCGTCGTTGGCAACTTCCTGAACGAGATGCTCGGTCTCTATCGCAACCGCGACGGCGCTGGGTTTGTCGACGTGGCGCCGCGATCGACCGTTGGCCGGGCGAGCCTGCTGTCGGTGACGTGGGCGGTGTTTTTCTTCGACTACGATCTCGACGGCTTCCTGGACATCTTCGCGGCCAATGGCGGCACCGACGAGTCGCAGGGCATGGATGCGCGGGCGACCGTGAACCAACCGCCACTCGTGCTGCGCAACACCGGCAAGGCGACGTTCGAAAACACGACAGCGAGCCTGGGCGCCGCTTTGAATCGGCCGATCATGGGCCGTGGCGCGGCGCACGCGGACTTCGATGGCGACGGCGACCTCGATCTCGCCGTGGCGACGTTGAATGGACCGGCCTACCTGTTCCGCAACGACGGCGGGAGCCGGAACCAATGGCTGCGGGTGCGCACGATCGGGTCACGATCGAACCGGAGCGGCCTCGGTGCCGTCGTGCGGGTGACCAGCGCGTCGGGCACGCAATCGCAGACGGTCCGCAGTGGATCGAGCTATGCCTCCCAGAGCGAGCTGGCGTTGACATTTGGCCTGGGGCGGGACACGGTCGTCTCGACGCTGGCCGTGCAGTGGCCGTCTGGGATGACGCAGACGTTCACCGCGGTTGGCCCGAATCAGGTGGTCGTGCTTGAGGAAGAGCGTGGCCTTCGGGTTACCGCCCCGTCCGCGCCAGCACGCCTAGCTCCTCTTCGATGAGCCGCTTGAAAAAATCAAACGGGGGAAGAAAAGCCGGCCGGTCAGGCGCCAGGCGACCGTTGATCAAAAACCTCGGACCCGCCCGGAGACCATAGCGGTGCGCCTCGTCCAGCGCCTGCCGCACCACTTCTCGCGTGTCGCCGCGGTCGATGCACGCGTCAAACACCATCTGGTCGAGCCCCAGATCAGTCGCGACCCGTTTGTACTGATCGCCGCCGAGGACACCGGGCGGTATGAGGAGCGCGTCATGATAAGTCCAGAACTGCCCCTGCCGCAGCGCGCACTGTGCCGCCTCGGCGGCGGCCACTGACGAAGCGCCGAGCGCCGGCAAGTTCTTGAACACCAGCTGCAGCCGGTCGCCGAACGTCTCGCGGATGCGACCGAAGGCCCGCGCCAACCTCGCGTACTCGAGGTGGTGAAAATCGCCAAACGCCACCAATTCAATCGGCGCCGTGGCCGGTCCCAGCGCCGCATCCTGCCCCGACCGCTCCACCGTCACCCGCGGCGCGGCGAGCAATCGCTCGGTGCGCGTCGAGAGCTTCATCAGTTCCTCGAGGTAGCTCATCTTCGCCAGCTCGGGTTCGGTGATCCGCGCGAGCCATGCGCGCAGCGACGGCCGCAGTTGCTCCAGGGTGGCGCCTCGCGCGCGGTTGCCGAGTCCTTCGTACAATGCGGCCACCGCCGAATCGGGGGCTCGAATGATCCGCTTCGGAATCTCCTCCGCCAGCAGCGCGTCGATCGACAGGCGGCGCACTGCGGCCTCCTGCGCCAACAGTTCATCGCTCACCATCGAGTCCGCGATCTGGCGCCGCATCTCGTAGATCTGGCGTTTCACGTCAATGTAGCCGGCGGGATCGATGCGCTGCCATTGACGGTCGATCTCGGCCACCGTGATGATCCGATCGCCGACTTGCACGGCGCGGTCGGCGCCCGCCGGCGACGAAGTGCCACCCGAGGGGATCGGAGTGGCGGTGGCAGGCAGGTTGGCACCGCGCTTGGGCTCGCCGCCGCCGAGGATCAATGGGAATGAGCTGGTGTCGAGCGGACCGCCACCGCGACTGACCGTGAGCAAATACTCGCCCGGCGGCATCGCCGCCACCGGTAAGGCCGCCGCGATTTGGGTGTCACCAATCGCCCGAAGAGGCAACGGGACCAGATCGAGCGTCACAAATGGGCTCGGCCCGAAGTGCGCGCCGGTAATCATGACGGTCTGGCCGTCGGCTTCGGGTGTGGCGCCGGTCACGGCGAGTGGCAGCGGAATGGGGGCCGTCTGGGCCAGGCCCGCGAGCGCCGCGGTCGACAGCCACCAGGCGATCGACGCGAGGATCGTCATGGCACCTCGTCTGCCGTCCACGGCGTGCGGCACGGCTGGCCGCGTTGGTAGAGTGCGAGGTTGTTGGCCAGGCGCACCGCGACCTCGGTGAGGCCGGCGTTGCGCGCTGCCGCGATCAGATCGCGCTGCACGGTGGCGGCCTGTTCGAATTGTCCGAGTTCCGCAAGCGTCATCGCCATGGTCGCCCCGAGATCGAGGGTGCGCTCCTGCTTCAATAATTCCTGCATCATGCCCATCGCGCGCCGGCCATCCCGGACCCGATCGTCGGCCGCGGTGGCGAGCAATCGCGCAACGGCATGGGCAAAGAAGGATTGTTCCGTCGTGCCTTTGGCCACCTGCGTCATCCCGTCCTGTAGCCGGTCGAGGGCCTCCCGATATCGTTGCAGTTGAGCCAGTGCGATGGCGTAGCCGAATCTCGCCTCGGCAAGATCGGGCTGGGCCGCCACCACCTGCTCGTAATGTGGCAGCGACTCACTGGTTCGTCCCACGCGGCGCAACCCTGCTGCCAGTCGCAGCCGCGAAGCCGTGTCGGCCGGCCGCGACTTCAGCGCCGCCGAAAACCGTCCGATGGCTTCGGCATGCTTTCCTTCGGCTTGCAGCAACACGCCCAGACTATACTGCGCCAAGTGGTAGTCGGGGGACCGCCGCACCGCTTCTTCGAAGTTCACCTTGGCGCCGTTGCTGTCTCCCAATAAGTGCAGCGCGGTGCCCAGGCGATGCAGGAGGGCGGCGTTACCAGGTGCCACCTCGAGTCCCCGTCGGAACAACGCCGCGGCCTCGGTGAAGTCCTTGCGATCGAGGGCGCGAATGCCTCGCGACTCATAGGCCTGAGGACTTTCGAGCAGCTCCTCCAATTCCACCATCAGGGGATCGGCCGGCAGAATCTTATGGTCCTCGCGCCGCCGCAGGTGCGCCTCCGCTTGTTCGGCGTTGCCTAGGCCACGATACGCCAACCCGAGCGGATAGTGCGCGGCCGCCGCTCCGGGATCCTGGGCCAGGACTTCCTCGAGATACGTTACGGCGCGGCGGTAGTCCTGTTTCGCAAGCGCCGTGCGTCCCATTCCAAACCGCGCCGAGAGGGAGGTGGACTGCCGCGAGAGTGCACGCGCGAAGTGCGGCTCGGCTTCGGCCGCTTGTCCCCGCGCCAGGCCCAGCTCGCCCAGCCACACGAGTGAGGCTACATCGTCGGGCTGCAGTGCCAGCGCGCGCGCGAAGAAAGTCGTCGCCGTTGCGAGTTCACCCCGATTGCGGTTCAAGTGCCCGAGATAGTAAGGCCAGCGGGCGTCGGATGGCGCAAGCACCTGGGCGTTCCACAGGTACGGCTCCGCCGCATCGGGCAGATCGGCAGCCATCAACAGTTTGCCGAGCGCACCATACGCGCCAGCGACCTCGACCACCTGGGTCTGCCAGTCATCGATCGTCCGCGTCAACCCCGCGTGCGACGCGCCGATCTGGCTCTGCACCGACCCTGACATGTTCGACAGATCGGGCAGGGTCACCGGGCGCAAGGCGAGGCCGGCAAACCGGGAGGTCTGTCCCCACGCCGGTAGCCAGGCCGGCCAGGTCGCAGTCCGCGACAACGCATAGCTGCCGGCCCCGATCAGCAGTGCCACGGCGATGCCGGCCAACCGAGTGGGGCGTCGTCGGACAGGGTGGTCGCGATGCTTCACCGACGCTCGCCTTCCGTGAGCGTTGTCCATCGATCGATGACGACGTCAGGCCATTCTTCGACACGGCCGTCCGGCCAGCGGACCTGCACCTTCGGCGATTCGGTCGACGTGCCCAGACCTACGAGCACGCGCGGATCGTTGGCCGACCCGTAGCTGCCGTCGGACCTCGCGCGGCGCCAGATGGTCGAGCCACCGGGTCGAATCACCGCGACGCGGGCACCGATCAGGTCGCGACCCGCGCCGCCGACGAGGCGCAAGCCCAGCCAGTGCTGCTGGTTGCCGAGGTGGTTGATCAGCAGGCGCGCGCGTCCGCCGCCGTTGCCCACCAGCACGTCGACATCGCCGTCGTTGTCGATGTCGCCGAACGCCGCGCCCCGGCCGGACTCGGACAGCTCGAACACGGCGCCGGCCTGGCGGGTCACGTTCTCGAACCGCCCGTCGCGCCGGTTGCGGAACAGCACCTTCTTCTGATCGTACGGAAACGCCGCCGCCGGGAGTGCCTCGTTCGCGACGATGGTGCCGTTGACGGAGAGAATGTCGAGCCAGCCGTCGTTATCGAAGTCGAACCACGCCGTGCCCCAGCCCGTGTAGGGCACACTCAGTTGACCCAGTCCAGATGCTGCGCTCACGTCCTGGAAGACGCCATGTCCATCGTTGGCGTAGAGGTTTGAGCCCTGGCCGGTGAGCTCGGTGATAAACAGGTCTTCATCGCCGTCGTTGTCGAAGTCGCCGGCGTCCACCCCCATGCTGGCTTCGGCCTTACCCGTGTCTGTCAGCGCGGCGCCGGCCATCAGCGCGTTGTCACGAAAGGTGCCGTCGCGCTGGTTGATCCACAGCAGGTTCTCCTCGCCATCGTTGGCGACGAAGATATCCATCCACCCGTCGCCGTCGTAGTCGGCGGTGGCGACGCCCAGCGCCGGCCCGAATGTGCCGCCGACGAGCGCCGTCGCGCTGACATCGACGAATCGGCCCCGGCCCTGATTGCGGTACAGGCGATCCGGCTGACCACCGTAGATTTGCGGCGGGCAGTAGTCGCGAGCGCCCGCCATGTTCGGGCAACGCGTCTCGTTCTGCAGCGTGTAGTTCGCGTTGTTGCCGACGTAGAGGTCAAGCCAGCCGTCTCGGTCGTAGTCTAGGAACGCGGCCGACACGGCGAAGCGTCCCGATGTGTCGTGAAGGCCGCGGGCCTTCGACTGATCGGCAAAGGTCCCGTCGCCGTTGTTGCGCCACAGTTGATTGACGCCGAAATTGGTCAAGAACAGATCGACCCAGCCGTCGTTGTCGATATCAGCCGCAGCCACGCCCAGGCCGAATCGATCGGCGATGATGCCACTCGCGTCGGTGACGTCGGTGAAGCGCAGCTCGCGCGCGCCCTCGTGAACTCGAAGGTCGTTTCGGTACAAGTGGCCCTTGAGCGCCCTCGGCTCGGTCGCCTCGAGCGTCCGTCCCTGAACGAGGTAGACGTCAAGATCGCCGTCGTTGTCGTAGTCAAACAGCCCGACGCCCGGTGGCAGAATTTCGGGATAGTGGAAGCGTCCCGAGGCACCGTTGACGTGCACGAAGTCGATGCCTGCCGCTTGCGCGACGTCGGTGAACCAGGCGTCTTCGGTCTGGCGCGCGTCGGTGCCCGCGCCTGGGGCCGGTGGACTCGGCGTGCGACCGCAGCCGGCCACCAGCCACATCGCCAGTGGCGCCCACATCAACCTCGGCATGAACCGCATCAGCTCGTGAGCCGGCGCTTGGCCGCTTCGATGCGTTCCACGTTCCACTCGTACGACATGAGGGCCGGCTGGTCGGTTGGTTGTGGCGGGAACTGGTGACCGGCATAGACGGGGTAGGCCTCCGTCCGCAGGTGGGCGAGCAGGTGATGCCCCTGCCGCGCGGCACGTTCGTGGCGTAACGCGGTCACGTCCACGGGCGCCACGACGATGCGCTCGCCTGGGCCGGGCGAGGCCTCGGCCAGCAGCCGGCCGTCGTAATCGATCACCTGAGACCCGCCGGGCCACGAGTAGGGTGGATAGTGCCGCAGGCTAGCACCCTGGTTGGCGCCAACGACGTAGGCCATGTTTTCGATCGCGCGCGCGCGGTTGATCACCGTCCACCAGTTCATCGGCTCGGTGGCGCCCCACGGGTCCATGTATGCGGACACCCGCAACAGCACCTCCGCGCCATTGGCGGCCAATTGGCGAATGGCCTCGGGGAACAGCCAGTCGTAGCAGATGGCGCAGCCGATGCGGCCGATTTCGGTGTCGGCCACCGGAAACAGCGGCTCGTCGTAACCCGGCAGGTCATGCGGACTCGACTGCAGTTCGTACGGGATCCAGGGATTGACCTTTCGATACCGGTAGAGCAGACCCTCTGGCCCGATCAGGCACGTCGTGTTGAACACCACGCCCAACCACTTGGGATCGCACTCGATCATCGAGCCGGTCTGGACATAGATGCCAAGGTCGCGCGCCTTGCGCGCGATCAGGTCGGTGTGCTCGTTGGGGATCGAGACCGCCAGCTTTTCGAGCAGCTCCGCCACCGTGGAAAAGACCGGAGCCGAGTGCGCGAACTCCGGGAACACAACGAGGCGCACCGGGAGAAACGGCCGGCTGCCAATCACCGCCGAGTCGATCAGGCTGAGCATGCGGTCGGTACTCGCCCGCATCTGCCGCCGGTCAGCCGGGTTTGGCATGTCGGTCTGGCAGGCGGCGACCGCGTAACGAATGTGGGCGGAGCTCATCTCAGCGGCCGGCCTCGTAACGGGTATTGAACCGGCGATGCAGCTCATCTCGTTGGGGCGAGGCACGGCCGGGCAGTGGCTCCACGGTCTCGCCATCCTTGGTGTAAAGGTCCATGTCCTTGCACCAGCCTCGCACTTCGAGGACGATGCGCCGTGTCCAGCCGGGCGGTGGTGGCGGCGGCGCGACGAACTCGAGATGCACTTCCTCGCCAGGACCAAAGATCGCCACCGCGTCATCGGTCGCGGCGACCAGCGGCTCAATGGCGCCGGTGGCGGTGTACCACCCGCGCGGGTGACGGGTATCGAGCAGCGGCGCGCGGCGGTCGTAGTCGTAGTGCGGCCGTCGTTGCGAGAGTGTCGTGCGGTGAGGAAACCCGGTGACGTCCAGGCGTGCGGCCGACACGGGCAGTCGCCGGTGCCGGACCGCCGGCACCGACTCCGGATAGGCGACGGCAAGGCGATCCCAGTAGATTTCCTGGGTGGTGGAGAGGCGCAGCGCACTGGCGCCGCGCGGCAACTTCGGCAGCGGCACGCTCATCTGCCGCGGCATGCCGGCGGGGTAGCCGAATTCCGGCAACACCATGTGCCACCGGCCGTCACGATCCCGCGCTTCGATCGAGGGCGCCCGGTAAGGCGCATTGGCCTGCCACGCCGCGAAGATGGTCTGGGCGTACGGATACTCGATCCACCCGTCGATGACGAGGAGCGGCGGCGTGCCGCCCGTCTCGAGGGGGCGGTCGAACTCGAGGGTCACCTGCGACTCGGCCGTGCGTCCGATGAAGCGCGGGTCGGCCGTCCCGGTGGGCGCGGCGACGTCGTCCGCGGTGATGATGGAGCGCGTGACATCCTCCCCCGACCGGGTCGTTGCTCGAGACGGCACGAGGTCGCGCGCAAAGAAGCGCGGTTCGCCGGTCGGCATGGGCCCCGCGATCGATTTGCGCTCGTCGAGTGTCATCTGCCAGCCGGGCGGCAGATCGTAGACGCTGAGCGAGGCCGCGTCGAGATAGGTGATCTCTTCCATCGGCTCGCCGAGCTTCAGCTGGTAGCGGCCGTCCTTCGGCACCAGGCTGCCGACCGGGAGCAGCACGTGTTCCGTGGGATACGGCTCGCTGTAGACGCCGGGCCGCTCGAGAAATCCGATGCCGCCGACGCCCAGCACGTCGGTCACGAACCCGAAGGTGCGGCCGTTGAACGCGAACAACACGGGACAGCTCGATAACTGCCGCTGCGTCTCTTCGATTCGGTGCACTTTACCCGCCGCGAGCGACAACTCGGTCTGGAACACGCCGTCGGACCAAGTGACGGCCAGGAAGTCGGCCTGGGCGGCGCCACCGAGTCCGAGTGCGACTGGCTGGAGGCTTTGCCCGGGGCCCGAATGCCATCGCCACGTGTTGAGCGCGGTCCAGTGGGAACCAGCGCGCACCGCCGCGCTGGCGCCAATGCCCGAGAGATTCGACCGCAACTGATCGCTGCGGCTGTCGCGGCCCGTCAACACCAGCGCGAGGAACGGATGGCGGCCGGGCCCTGGCCCCCAGACGACGGGCCCGCCGTCGGCTGGCAGGCCGATCACCGACGGTCCTCGCGCCGGATCGAGCAGGCCCAGCGTCCACGTCGCGGTCGCTGGACCCTGCGCGGTGAATTGGGTCGATCCCGATTGCCGTGCCGACGGATCGATCACCGCCCACGACGAGCCACGAGTCACGATCAGGTCGAGCGAGCCGTTGCCGTCGATGTCGGCCAGCGCCAGTTGCCGGACCGTGGCGGGGCCGCCGAGCGCGCCGGTGTCGCCGGCCGCCAGCTGTGCGGGTTGCCATACCTGCTGGCGATCGCGCACCCATCGTTCGATCCCGCGCGGGCCGTCGGTGTAGAGCTCCGTGTCGCCGTCGGCGTCAACGTCGCCCGCGAGCACCGTTTCGATTGCTGCGTTCGCGAGAACGTCCGTGCCGGGTGCACGGTGGTACTGCCACAGGCGGTCGTTGAGATAGAGGTCGTGGGGCGGTGTTTGCCGGATGACGATCAGGTCGGCGTCGCGATCGGCATCGAGGTCGGCGATCGCCAGACCTCGAGCGCCGCGCTCGTCGTTGGTCAAGCCGGCGGCGGCGGCGATGTTCCTGAACGTGCCGTCGCCGTTGTTGCTGAGCAGTCGAATCGAACCGCGGGCGCTCAGCAGCAGGATGTCGAGGTCGCCGTCATGATCGGCGTCGAACATCGCACCGTCAACGGCGGGCTCGGGCGCCACCGCACCCGCCGCGCGCGTCACGTCGCGCCATACCCCGGACGTGACCTGCCGCCATAACTGGCTGCCGCCCTGCGAGCGGCCAAGAAAGACGTCGACCAGGCCGTTGTTGTCGTAGTCGCCCCACAGGGCGGTCCGCACACCAGCGACCGACGCGAGCGGGTGGCGGAGCTGCGGCTGGAACGATCCATCCGCGTCGCCGGTCAACAAGGCGTTGGGGGTGGTTCCGCCTCCGGCGCCGGCCGCGAAGACGTCGAGGGTGCCATCGCCGTTGACGTCCACGACCGTGATTGACGGCGACACTGGTGCACCGGATGGTCCTGATCGCCAGGGAAAGGGCTGGGCGACGAGCGGTGCCGCCGCGGCAAACGCGGATCCGGCTGGCATGGTTGAAGCGAACGCCGCCCGATCGCGATCGATCGTGATGGCCTCCGCCAGCGGCCCCATGTGCAAGTACTTGAACTCGGCCACCACCGCCTGCGGGTTGCGGTCCAGATCCTCGAAGCGCTGGAGCAGGTCGCGCCCCTCGTCGCCGCGTCCGAGCCGCTGCATCGCCTGAAACGCTCCGTAGTAGGCGCTACGGAGCAGAGGGTCGAGGGCAATGGCCTTGCGGTACCACAAAAGTGTCTGATCGGGCTGGTCGGGCGCCAGGCTGCGCGCCGCGAAGTAGGCCGCAAACGCATCCGGCGGATCGGCGTCGGCGACGTCGCGAAAATGAGGGAGCGCCTCCGCGGTCCGGCCATCGTTCAAGAGCAGCAACGCCAGGACGTAACGGCCACGCCGGTGTCGGGCGTCGATTGCCAGCACGCGTTCGCGCAGCACGCTTTCCGATCGCGCCAAGTCTTCAGATTTCTGCTGATTGAGGAGGGCAATGGCCAGATTGACCTGCGCATCGAGCGCATCGGGGCGCGCACTGGCCACGGCGCCAAACGCCTTCGCGGCGTCGGCATAGTCGAAGCGTCCCATTAACCCAACGCCTCGATTATTCTCGACGACCAGTTCGGGCGTAAGCGGTGAGGACGGGGCCGGACCCGGACCGCAGGCTGCTGAAACGCCCACGGCAATTGCGCACAGCAGCGGCGCGGCCAGAGCGAGAAAATGCAAAAGCATGTCAGCGCACCGGATTGTACTCTAGACTATGGCCGATGTTTCCCGTAGCGGCCTGGTTGGTCGCCGCCTACCTGGTCAACACCGCGTACGTCGCGGTGGCGGCATCGCCCACCATTTTCTACATGCTCAACGTGCTCGCCCACCTGTTGGGGGGCGTGGCGCTGACGGCCGTGATCTTCGCGCGTGCCCGCCGGTGGTTCGGGGCCGGTGTGGGGACCAGCGTGCTGTGCGGGGCGCTGGCGCTGGCGGCCGGCCTCGGTGTGTTTCTGGCCTGGCGCGGCAACACCACCGACATGCGGCTGGTGCTGGCCGCCCACATTGGCGCGGGCGCGGTGGCCGCGGTCGCGTTATCAATGCTGGTCGGTTGGCCCGTCGTCCGGGTGTCGAGCCTGGTCGTGCTGATCGCGATCGGCGGTGGTCCGTTGTGGCGCGCCCTGTCGCCACCGGGGGCCGACGATCGCATCGTGAATCCAGCCACACCACCGTTGACGATGGACCAGGAAGGTGGCGGCCCAACCTCACCGTTCTTCCCTTCATCGGCCAAGACCAACGTGGGCGGCATCATTCCGTCCAACTTCTTCATGGACTCGAAGGTGTGCGCGGATTGCCATCGCGACATCTACGATCAGTGGCAGTCTTCAATGCACCACTTCTCGTCGTTCAACAACCAGTTCTACCGCAAGTCGATCGAGTACATGCAGGACGTGGTCGGGACCAAGTCCAGCCGCTGGTGCGCCGGGTGTCACGACCACGCACTGATCTTCAGCGGGCGTTTTGATACGCCGATTGCGCAGCAGATCGACACGCCCGAAGCGCAGACCGGGCTGGCGTGCACGTCGTGTCACGCCATTCAACGCGTCGAAGGATCGATGGGCAACGGCGGCTTCACCATTGCCTACCCGCCGCTGCATCAACTGATGACGAGCCGCAATCCGGTGGTGCGCGCCGCCGACCGGTTCCTGACCTATCTCGATCCCGAGCCGCACCGCAAGACCTTCATGAAGCCGTTCATGAAGTTGGATGCCTCGGAGTTCTGCTCGACCTGCCACAAGGTGCATCTCGACGTGCCGGTCAATCAATACCGTTGGTTCCGGGGTTTCAACGACTACGATGCCTGGCAGGCGAGTGGTGTGTCGGGCCAGGGCGCGCGCTCCTTTTACTACCCGGCCAAGTCGTCCACCTGTGTCGACTGTCACATGCCGCTGGTCCCCTCACGGGATGCCGGTAATCATGCCGGCCAGGTACACTCACACCGCTTCCCGGCCGCCAATACGGCCGTGCCGTTCGTGAACCACGACACCACGCAACTGGCGACCACCGAGGCGTTTCTCAAGTCCGGGTTCATCACGGTCGACATCTTCGCGGCCTCTCCCGTCCCTGAAACCGAGATGGCGGCCGCCATCAGCCAGGACGGTCCGACCTCGCCGCAGGTGATGAGCTCCTTCGCCGCCGGCGAAGAGGTGGAAGCGACCGGTCCGGTGGTGCTGCGCGATCTGGGACCGGTGCTGGCGCCGCTCGACCAGCCCGGTGCGGCGTTGCCAAAGGGATCGACGGTCCGCGTGGATGTGGTTGTTCGCACGCGGAAGATCGGCCACTTCTTCCCGGGCGGCACGGTGGATGCGTTCGACGTCTGGCTCGAGCTGCAGGCCCGCGATGCACGCGGGAAGCTGGTCTACTGGAGCGGCCGCGCCGAAGACGAGGGGCGTGGCGCCGTTGAGCCGGGCGCCCATTTTTACCGGTCGGCGCAGCTTGATGCCGACGGCAACGCGATCGACAAACGAAATGCCTGGCAGACACGGAGCGTGCTGTACGTGCGGCTGATCCCTCCCGGCGCCGCGGATACCGCGCACTTCCGGATGGCGATCCCGCCCGACGCGGAGGGGCCGCTGACTTTGACCGCGAAGCTGAACTACCGCAAGTTCGCGCACGGGTATACGCAGTTCGCCTACGCCGGGCAGCCCAAGCCGGGACAGGCCGGGTCGTTACTGAGCGCCCATGCCAATAACCTGGAGTACAGCTTCGATCCCAAGAATATCCCCGCCAACGTGTCGGGCAAGATTCGCGATCGCATTCCTGATCTGCCGACCGTCGTGGTGGCGCAAGCGACGACCACCGTGGCACTGTCGGAGCCAGGCGCGTCCGTGAATTGGACGGCGGCAGCGGCCAGGCCCGATCGCGAACGGTGGAACGACTGGGGTATCGGGCTGCTGTTGCAGGGTCACCTGAAGGGCGCGGTGTGGGCCTTCACGAAAGTGACCGAGGCCGAGCCCGAGTATGCCGATGGCTGGCTCAACATCGCGCGCGCGCTGATTCAGTCGGGCGACACCGAAGGCGCCAAACCACACCTGGCGCGGGCGATGGCGAGCGATCCGTCACTCGCCCGCATCCACTATTTCAAGGCGCTGGTGCAGAAGGCGGATGGCGACTTTGCCGGGGCCATCACGTCGCTGCGGCGGGTGGAGCGACAATACCCGCGCGACCGGGTGGCGCTCAATCAGCAGGCGCGCATCCTGTTTCTCGATCGCCGGTATCGGGACGCACTCGAGGTGCTGCGGCGGGTGGCATTGGTGGACCCTGAAGATCTGCAGATGCACTATACCGCCATGCTGTGCTACCGCGCTCTTGGTGACGAAGCCGCCGCGGCCCGCGAAGAGCAGCTCTACCGCCGATTCAAGGCGGACGAGTCGTCTACCGCCTTGACCGGCCCGCGGGCGTTGACCCACCCGCACGAGAACAACGAGCGCCAGCCCGTGCACGATCACGTTAGCGTGCCTCTGAAGCCGTCACGGCCATGACCCCCCGAGATTCACCAATGGGTGCGATCGCCGGGTTGTGCGGCGTCACCTGGATGCTGTGCGTCGCCCCGGCCGCGCGGGCGCAGTCCGCGGTCACCTTTACTGACATCACGGCCAGCGCCGGCATCACCTGGTCCCGCAACAGCGGCGCCGATGGACGGAAGCTGCTGCCCGAGTCGCTCGGTGGCGGCGGTGCGTTCTTTCACGCCGATGCCGACGGACTGCCGGACCTGCTGCTGATCAACGGAAAAGACTGGCGGCCGCGCGGGCGCAAGACCACCCATGCGCTGTACCGCAACCTCGGCCAGGGCCGTTTCGTTGACATCACCAGGGGCAGCGGCCTTGATGTTGAGATCTACGGCCTCGGCGTGGCGGTCGCCGACTACGATAACGACGGCCGCGAGGACGTCTACATCACGGCCCATGGCGGGGATCGCCTCTTCCACAACAACGGCGGCGGGAAGTTCAGCGACGTCACCACACCCGCGGGACTGGACAACACCGGTCTCGGCACGAGTGCGGCGTGGCTCGACTTCGACAAGGACGGTCTGGCCGACCTGTTTGTCGGCAACTACGTGCGGTGGACGGTCGCGACCGACCTGCGCTGCTCGTACGACGGCGTCAGCAAGGGCTACTGCGGTCCGCAGCCGTACGCGGGAACGTCCTCCAGGCTGTTTCGCAATCTTGGCCAGGGCCGCTTCGCCGATGTCACGGTGCGGGCCGGCGTCGGCGGCGCGATCAACAAGGCGCTCGGCGTGGCGGTTCTCGATGCCGACGCGGACGGGTGGCCCGATCTGTTTGTTGCCAACGATCGGGTACCCAGCCGCCTGTATCGCAATCACCGGGACGGGACGTTTGTTGACATCGGGCTCGGGTCGGGCGTCGCCGTCAACGAAGAGGGCATGGCCCGCGCGGCCATGGGCGTCGACGCCGCTGATTACGACCGCTCCGGCCGCCCGCATCTGGTCGTCGGCAACTTCGCCAACGAGATGCTGGGGCTGTATCACAACGAAGGCAATGGGGTGTTCATCGATGAAGCCCCGAGAACGGCGGTTGGGCGCGCCAGCCTGCTGATGCTCACATGGGCCGCCTTCTTCTTCGACTACGACCTCGACGGCTGGCTCGACATCTTCACGGCCAACGGTCACATCGACGAGAAGTGGGCCGGCACCATCGACCCCCGCGTCACCTACCGGCAGCCGCTGTTGATGCTGCGCAACACGGGCGCGCGGGCCTTCGAGAATATGACGACGCGACTCGGCGGCGCCTTCTCGATGCCTCGTCTCGCCCGCGGCGCGGGCTACGCCGATATCGACCGTGACGGCGATCTCGACGTCTTCGTGACGACCATGGACGGTCCGGTGTCGCTGCTGCGCAATGATGGCGGCAACCGCCAGAACTGGTGGCGAGTGACGGCGGTCGGCACCAAGTCCAACCGCAGTGGCCTCGGTGCCGTGGTCCGCGTGACCAGCGCGTCCGGCACCCAGATGCAGACCGTCAGGAGCGGATCGAGTTACCTGTCGCAGAGCGAGCTGTCACTCACGTTCGGCTTGGGCAAGGATCCGGTGGTGACGGCGGTCGAGATCCTCTGGCCGAGCGGCGCGCAGGAGCGCCTGACCAACCTGTCGGTCAACCGCCAGATGACCGCCACTGAGGGAAAGGGCTTGGCGCCGTCATAGTTGGTTCCTCAAAAAGTCGACAACGGTTCGCTCCGCGAAGTACCCGTCGTAGCCGTTCGCGGGCTCAACAAACGCGCAATGACCACCGTGAGTCGTGACGATTGTCGTGATGTGCGGGTTGTTCCGGACGGCCGGGGCGTCGAAGATGTGAGGGGGCACGAACGGGTCATCGGCCGCGCTTAGGATCAGGGCTGGCCGCGCCACCTGGTCGATCACCCGCATCGCGCTGGCGCGGTGGTAGTAGTCGGAGGCGCCGTGATACCCGTGGTGCGGTGCCGTATAGCGATCGTCGAACGTGCGAATGGACCACACGTTCCGCAGTCCGGCCAGGTCGAACTGGCCGGGGAACACTCGGTCCTTGCGGCGCATGCGGCGCTGGAGGTTGCGGCAGAAGTTCCACTCGTAAAGGCGGTTCTCGCGACGTTCGATCGATTGCATGCAGTCTTCGAGTTCGATCACGGGCGAGACCGCCGCAAACGCCCTGACCTCTGGGAAATCGTCGGCACCCAGCTCCCCGGCCAGCTTCATGGTGATGTTGCCGCCGAGCGAATAGCCAGCGACGGCAAAGCGCGACAACCCGTCAACGTCGCGCAGTTCGCGCAACACGAACAAAGGGTCGGCCGTCAGCCCCGAGTGATACAGGCCGCGCGACAAGTGCTCGGTACCGCCGCAATTGCGCTGATTCAGGCGCACGACGTTGAAGCCGGCGGCCAGCGCCTTGTCGGCCATACCGCGCATGTAGTGCGCTTCGCTCGAGCCCTCGAGGCCGTGCAGCATCAGCAGAGTCGGGGCCGCGGCGCGCTCAGGCTGCCAGTTGCAGTGGGCCAGGACGCGGGCATCCGCGGCGACGTCGAAATAGCGGGCCTCAAAGGCGGCTAGCGACGGGAAGGCCCGCTTGCGCGCCCAGGCATACAGGGTCATCTGGTGCCCGCCGGCCCAGCGGGGAAGGGGAGTGTAGGAAGTGATGACTGATTCTATAATTACGGGCATGAAGACGACACTGAGGGTTGGCTTGGTGCTGGCGGCCTGGTCTGGCGCGGTCGCCGCCCAGGGCCTCTCGTACCCCTCGACGAAGAGCGTCGGCCACGTCGACACCTACCACGGCGTCAAGGTGGCAGACCCCTATCGGTGGCTCGAGGACGACACCTCCGCCGATACTGCGGCCTGGGTCGAGGCTCAGAACAAGGTCACCTTCGCCTACCTTGACAAGATTCCGTACCGGGCGGCGCTGACCAAGCGGTTGAAGTCGCTGTTCGACTACGCCAAGTTCGGCTCGCCATCGCGCAAGGGCGACTACTACTTCTTCTCGAAGAATGACGGCCTGCAGAACCAGAGCGTGCTTTACCTCCAGAAGGGCCTCAACGGTACGCCGGAAGTGCTGATCGATCCCAACATCTGGTCGGCCGATGGCACGGTCCGGCTGGCGGGTTTTGCGCCATCGAAAGACGCCAAGCTGGCCGTCTACGGCGTGTCGCGCAGCGGATCCGACTGGCAGGAATACAACGTGATGGACTTGAGCACCCGGAGGGTGCTCAGTGACAAGGTGGAGTGGGTCAAGGTCTCGAGCATTGCCTGGCGCGGAAATGGCTTCTATTACAGCCGCTACCCGCAGCCCGAGAAGGGCAAGGAGCTGTCGTCGATCAACGAGAACCACCAGGTCTATTACCACCGCATCGGCACCCTGCAGTCGGCCGACGAGCTGGTGTTTAGCGACCCCAAGAACCCGCAGCGCTTCCACACCCTCGACACCACCGAGGACGAGCGGTTCGCGGTGCTCGACGTCTCGGACCGCGGCACCGGCAAGCAGGGTAACGCCGTGTTCGTGCAGGACCTATCCAAGCCCGGCTCCAAGTTCATGCCGTTGATCCCGAATATTGGCGACGACACCTACCAGGTGCTCGCAAGCGTCCGCGGCGAGCTGATCGTCTTTACCGACAATAACGCGCCCAACGGCCGCGTCGTCCGGATCGATCCTGCCAATCCGGCGCCGGCCAATTGGAAGACGCTCATCGCGCCCAGGAGCGACACCATCGACACTGTGCGGGTTGCGGCGGGCAAGGTGATTGCGACCTACATGAAGGACGTCACGTCGAAGGCCTATGTCCACAACCTCGAAGGCGCGCTGGAGAACGAGATCGAGCTGCCCGGCCTCGGCAGCGCCAGCGGGTTTGCCGGCAACATGGACGACACCTCGCTGTTCTACACCTACCAGTCGTTCACCTATCCAACGTCGATCTTCCGCTACGACGTGGCGGCGCGTAAGAGCTCGCTGTTCCGCGCGCCAGAGATTCCGGGGCTGGACGTCAACCAGTACGACACCAAGCAGGTGTTCGTCACCAGCAAGGACGGCGCAAAGGTGCCGATGTTCCTGGTCCACAAGAAGGGCCTCGCGCTCGATGGCAACAACCCGACGCTGATGTATGGCTACGGCGGGTTCAACATCGCGACCACGCCGGGCTTCAACTCCCTGCGGGTGGCATTGCTCGAACAGGGGTTTGTCTACGCCAGCGTCAACATGCGCGGTGGCAGCGAGTACGGCGAGGCCTGGCACGACGCCGGCACCAAGCTGAAGAAACAGAACGTGTTCGACGACTTCATCGCCGCGGCCGAGTGGCTGATCGCCAACAAGTACACGTCGCCCGCAAAGCTGGCGGCCCAGGGCGGGTCGAACGGCGGCCTGCTGGTGGGTGCCGTGATCAACCAGCGCCCTGACCTCTTCCGGGTCGCGATTCCGCAGGTCGGCGTCATGGACATGCTGCGGTTCCACAAGTTCACGATTGGCTGGAACTGGATCGCCGACTACGGCTCGAGCGACAATGCCGAGGAATTCAAGGCGCTACAGGCGTACTCGCCGCTGCACAACATCAAGCCGGGCGGCAAGTATCCGGCGACGCTGGTGACGACGGCCGACCACGACGATCGCGTGGTGCCGGCGCATTCTTTCAAGTACGCGGCGACGCTGCAGAAGCACGCCCGCCCCGACAACCCGGTGCTGATTCGCATCGACACCAAGTCGGGCCACGGCGCCAGCAACGTGACCAAGCAGATCGAGGCAACCGCCGATATCTACGCCTTCATCATGTATAACCTGGGCTTGACACCAAAGTTTTGATCGACGGAACGTGTGACGTGACGGTGCGCAACAACGACGGGAGAGCGACGATGAGATACGTGAAGCAGTGGTCGGTAATGGCGGGAATCGTGGCAATACTGGCTGGCGCCGCTGACGCGGCGGCGCAGACGAACCCGAAACTGGCGGGCTACAAGACAGAAGCGGTCAAAGGCGTCGACGAGATGGCGAAGCTCGCTCAGGAGATGGTCGACTCGGTGTTCAGTTTCGGTGAGCTGGGCATGCAGGAGGTCGAAACCTCGCGCTACCTGACGGCGCAGCTCGAGAAATTCGGCTTCAAGGTCACGCGCGGCGTGGCCGGCATGCCCACCGCCTGGGTGGCGACCTACGGCTCTGGCAAGCCGGTGATTGCCCTGGGGTCAGACATCGACGGCATCCCGCAGGCGTCGCAGAAGCCGGGCGTCGCCTATCCCGATCCGATCATCGCTGGGGCGCCCGGTCACGGCGAAGGCCACAACACCGGCATGCCGCTGAACATCGTCGCGGCGATTGCCGTGAAGAAGATCATGGAGCGCGACAAGCTGCCGGGTACGATCATGCTGTGGCCTGGCGTGGCGGAAGAGCAGTTGGCGTCGAAGGCCTGGTATGTGCGCGACGGCGTGTTCAAGGACGTCGACGTGGTGCTGTTCACGCACGTCGGCAACAACTTCGGCGTCTCGTGGGGTGAGGGCGGCGGCAACGGCATGGTGTCGGTCGAATACAGCTTCGAGGGTGAGACTGCGCACAGCGCCGGCGCGCCCTGGCGCGGCCGTTCGGCTCTCGACGCCGTCGAGTTGATGAGCGTGGGCTGGAACTACCGCCGCGAGCACCTGCGGCTGTCGCAGCGTTCGCATCAGGTGATCACCAACGGCGGCGACCAGCCCAATGTGGTGCCGCGTAACGCCAGCATCTGGTTCTACTTCCGTGAAACTGACCAGCCGCACATCAAGGAGTTGTGGGAGATCGGCGACAAGATGGCCGAGGGCGCGGCGCTCATGACCAACACGAAGTGGACCTCGCGCCTTCTGGGTACCGCTTATCCGCAGCACATGAACAAGACGGTGGCGGAAACGATGTACGAAAACATCAAGACCGTCGGCCTGCCGGCTTGGAGCGCCGCCGACCAGACGTTGGCCAAGGCCCTGCAAAAAGAGCTCGGCAACAGCAACCAGGACGGCATGCCGATGAAGCTCGGCAACCTGGGTGTGCCGAATCCCGATCGCGAGAACACGGGCGGTGGTTCTGATGACATCGGTGACGTCTCGTGGAACTACCCGACCGTGACGCTGCGGTTTCCGGCGAACATTCCCGGGCTGCCCGGCCACAACTGGTCGAGCGCAATCGCCAGCGCCACGCCAATTGCCCATAAGGGCGTCGTCGCGGGCGCCAAAGTACAGGCGATGACGGTGCTCGATCTGCTGACGCGGCCGGAACTGGTGCAGCAGGCGTGGGATTACTTCAGGAATGTCCAGACCAAGGACGTGAAGTACGTGCCGTTCCTGAAGAGCGACACGCCGCCGCCGACGCATTTGAACACCAACATCCTCGCGAAGTACCGCGACGAGATGAAGAAGTATTACTACGACCCGACAAAGTTCGGGACCTATCTGGAACAGCTCGGCATCAAATACCCGACGGTGCGCACGACCCCGTCGCAGCAGTAGTAGGGCACCCCTTCAGGGGGTGCCGTTTTAGCTGGAGGACAGTCGATGAAGTACGTTCGTTTTGGAGCAATCGCGGCACTGATCGCGTCGCTCGCCACCACCGCCTCGGCGCAGGATAGCGCGAAGCTGGCCGAGCAGAAGAAGGACGTCGTCAAGGGCGTCGACGAGATGGCCAAGCTGGCGCAGGAGATGGTCGATTCCGTCTTCAGCTTCGGCGAGCTCGGCATGCAGGAAGTCGAGACCTCGAAGTATCTGACGGCACAACTCGAGAAGTTCGGGTTCAGGATCACGCGCGGGCAGTCGGGCATACCGACCGCCTGGGTGGCGACCTATGGCTCGGGCAAGCCGGTGATCGCCCTGGGTTCCGACATCGACGGCATTCCGCAGTCGTCGCAGAAGCCCGGCGTGGCGTATCACGACCCGATTGTCGACGGCGCTCCGGGACACGGCGAGGGCCACAACACCGGCATGCCGCTTAACATCATCGCGGCCATTGCGGTGAAGCGGATCATGGAGCGCGACAAGCTGCC
>SXGR01005323.1_pt1 | contig 43481 bp, 33 predicted proteins | sample 3174711 | NCBI WGS metagenome assembly SXGR01 (sample SAMN11356860, study PRJNA531348) | freshwater metagenome | isolation source: freshwater sample F1-60 | place: China: Fuxian Lake, Yuxi | collected 2017-12-25
GTGATGGCGCCGAGTGACTCGGGCTCGTCGGTTTCGCCGTCACCGAGGAACGCCCATACCTTGGCGTCGGTCTTCGGCTTGAGGCCGCGGTCTTCCAGGTAGCGGTTAAAACGCGCCTGGTAGATGGCCATGATCGGACCGAGGCCCATCGACCCGGAGGGGAATTCCCAGAAATCGGGCATCAGCCACGGGTGCGGGTACGACGACAGACCACCGCCGACGGCAAACTCGCGGCGGAAATTCACGAGCTGCTCGTTCGACAGCCGGCCTTCGAGGAACGCGCGGGCGTAGATGCCGGGCGAACCGTGCCCCTGAAAGAACACGACATCGCCTTCGTTGCCGTTGTCGCGGCCGCGGAAGAAGTGGTTATAGGCCACTTCGTAGAGCGTGGCGGACGAAGCGAAGGTCGAGATATGACCGCCAATGCCGTCTTCGACACGATTGGCGCGCACCACCATGGCCATGGCGTTCCAGCGCACCAGGCTCTTGATCCGACGCTCGATCTCACGGCTGCCGGGGTACGGCACCTGCTCGTCGGCGTTGATGGTGTTGATGTACGGCGTGTTGGCCGTGAAAGGGAGGCGAACGCCTGACTTCTGAGCATGGATACCAAGTTCGCGAAGCAGGCTACCCACGCGAGCAGAGCCACCGTGCTTCATCACGTCGTCCAGCGAATCAAGCCATTCCCGAGTTTCGAGGGCTTCGAGCTGGGCGGCATCGGTAGGAGCGGTATTTCTCATGTCCGACTATTACCTTCCTTATGGAGCGAACTTTCCCGTCGTTTGAATAACCAGCTTATTTTACCGGGAGTTGGGGGGCAAATGAAAGCGGCGAGCCGGGGCCTACGGCTGGTAAAATGTGGTAACGCATGCACATGAGCCCTTCTGGCCAGAAACACCCCCTCGGTTCTGTCGGCCGTTCGGACCGGCATCATTAATTGCGGGCGGTGCCCGCGCCTGCGAACCTACTGCCACAAGGTGGGGCGAGTGAAGAGCGCAGGCCCTTGCCTCCGGTAGAATTCTCCAGTGCCCATCCAGCCGCGCGTGCGGGCCGTCATTGCGGTCACGTTCTTTGCGTACGTCTTGCTGATCCGGACATACGACCTCGCCAACAGCTTCCTGATGCTGGGCGAGCAAACGCGCGACTGGGCCGTGGCGCTTGGTTCGTGGACCGACCTGCCGCTGACCGGCGCCCCAAGCACCGCCGGCGGACGCGGCTTCGGTCCGGCATACTACTGGATTCTCTGGATCGGCCGCGTCCTCGTCGGGCCCGTCACTGACAACCTGCCCCACGCCGGAGGCCTCTGGGTGGCGTTCCTGCAGTCGGTCGCCGATACCTGCCTGCTGGTCGTGCTGGCGCGCCGCGTGAACGTGTTTCTTGCCGTCGCCGCCTGCCTGCTGATCGCATCCGCGCCGTTTGACGTCAGCATCTCCGGCGTCATCTGGAACCCTCCGGTCGCGGCGGCGCTGGTGAAGATGGCGACGGCCATGGCACTCGGTCTCGGCAACACGCCGTCGCCACTGCTGATCGCGGCTACCGCGGCGGTGGCCTGGCTCGGCGTGCAAGCCCACTTGTCGGCCATCTTCATGGCGGCGCCGTTGATGGCGGCGTTGGCGGCGACGCCTCTCCTGCAGCGGCAATGGCGGCGCGGGTTGATCGCCGCCGGCGCGATCGCCGGCACAATTCTGGTGCTGCAGGTCCCCTACCTGGTCGTGCGCATCCAGGACCCCATGGCCGCGGCCGGGCCATCAACCGTGCTCAGCAGCATGGCGCGGGCCGATACGATCGCCCCGCTGGCGAGCTACCGCGTGGTCACGGGCATGGCCGGTGGGATGGTGATGGCGGGACAAGACCTGCCGTATTCACTGGTGGCACTCATGGCGTCACTGGTCGTGATCGTCCGCTGGCGCTCGGATCTCCCGCTGCTGGCGGTGACGGTCGGCCCGCTACTCGGGGCCACGGTGTTGTTCTCCACCTGGACCCGGACCTATGACAGCTACTGGTTCCTGACCGCCACGACCAGCATGACCCTCACATTTTTCATGGCGGTGGCGGCCATTCCGAGGGTCGCACTGGCGCCGTGGGCCGGAGCAGCGCTGTTGGCCGCAGTGCTGGCGTGGCAGCCAGCGCGCGTAGCCGCCGCCAGCGGCGTCTTCGGCTATCCCCAATACCGCGCCATGAGGATCGGCTCGCGGGAGCTCGCCCGCCAGGTGGAGATGTTGCGCGACATCAGGGTGACCTTCGAAGTGCACCCGACCATGGACAAGTACATCATCTTCGAGACCTTGGGCGGGAGGATGGATCCAGCGGCGGCCCACACCGGCTTCATCGAAGCCGATGGCAGCGTGAGGATCCAGTAAGTGCGACTAAGCCTGGTCATTCCGGCCTACAACGAGGCCGGACGTATCGCGGCAACGGTGCGAACCGTCTGCAACTACCTCGAGCGTCAGCCCTACGACTGGGAGGTAATCGTCGTCATCGACGGCGACTCCGGCGGTGCCGCGGCCGAGGCTCGTGCGGCCGGATCCGAACGCCCCACCGTGCGTGTTCTGGTCAACGACGTGAACCGCGGCAAGGGTTATTCGGTGCGCCGCGGTTTCGCCGAAGCGACGGGCGATCGCCTGGCATTCATCGATGCCGATCTGTCGCTACCGGTCGAGGGCCTGCAGCCGATGGTCGCGATGTTCGAGGCCGGTGCTGAAGTGGTGATTGCCTCGCGTGCAGCACCCGGGGCGCACGTCATCGGCGCGCCGCCGGCGTTGCGAGGCGTGATGAGCCGAGTCTTCAACCTCGTGGTGCAAGCCGTGGCCTTGCCCGGGCTCGCTGATACGCAGTGCGGCTTCAAGGGCTTCACGGCCGATGCCGCGCGACGGATTTTTGCGCGCCACCAGAGCGATCGCTTTGGCTTTGATGTCGAGGTGCTGTTCCTAGCTCGCAAGCTGGGCCTCCGGATCGCCGAGCTGCCGGTGACCTGCGTCTACCACACCGGCAGTTCCGTCAATCGCGCCGGCGATGTCCTGAACATGCTCGGTGACGTCCTCGCCGTGCGATGGCGCCACCGCAAGTGACGATCTCAGCGCTTCGGTTCGAGCCGCGGGTGGCCCTCGGCGCCCACCAATAACATCCCGACGAGATTCGCCAGCGCCAGGGCGAAGGTCTGCTCATCGTGCGTCTATCGCCGCCAGCGTCCAGTGTGTTCGCAATCCAGGACGCCGACCACATCGGCCCTCACGCGGACCGCCGCCGCCACATCCAGGTGGACCACCCCGTCGTCACTGCGGAAAAAATCGCTCATCACGGCAGTGGTGCCGGCCAGTGCAGCGGCGACCATAGGCGAGTTCCGGGGCAGTGCCGCGTGGGCCCGAGGACCCGCGGCGAGCAGTCCTGCTCCCGCCGATGTCAGCACACAAGTCCCGGCATAACCGTAGGACCGAATGCCGGTCTCGATCACGGTCTGTGCGGTGCTGAGGTCGGCCTTGGGGTGGTGGCGTAGTCGGCGAATTCGCGGCTGACCGAAGGCGCGCGCGACAGCGCGGCGGCGTGCTCCAGGCGGGCCTGGCGCCACAGCTGCACTTGGTCGGCCTTCAGGGTGCCGATCGCCGCAATCGCCTGGCACCGCTCGCGGCGAATTTGCCGCGACTCAGTCCCGTAGTCGCCATAGCCAAGTGCCGCCAGCGCCACCAGCCCCGCCACGAGCAGTCCGGTCCATCAGCCCATCAGTGGCGATACCTTACCCGACGACGCCCGATGCGGCGCGACTAAGCGGCACCGGTTCAACGGGTCTCGTCGGATCGATGGCCAGCCAGGCCAGCCCGCCAATCACATAGAGCGCGGCGGTAATGTGGAAGGGGATGGTCCACGAGGCCGATCGCGCGACGACGACCCCGACGACGAGCGGACCGACGAGCCCGCCGAGGTTGCCGAGCGTGTTCATCCAGCCGGTGATGACACCGGCGTGGTTGGGCGCAATGTCGAGCGACACGGCCCAGGCGGCACTCAGGGCGAAGTCGGCCGAGGCCAGTGCCAACGCCAGCAGCACCGCTTTGGCAACCGGCGACCCGACCGCAGTCGACACCAACAGCAACGCCGCGCACGTCACAAACGACGCGCATCCCAGGTAGCAGCGGCCGACGCGCAGGCCATGTACCCGTGACACGTAGTCCGTGCACCATCCGCCGGCAACATCGGCAATGCCTGCCAGCAAGAACGGCAAGGCCGCAAACGCGCCGCCGGCGAGGGTCGAGAATCCCAGCACCGAGATCAGGTAGGTGGGCAGCCAGGTGAAATAGAAGTAGAGACCGTAGCCAAACGCGAAGTACATCAACCCGATCGCGTACAGATTCCGGCTGCGGATGAGAGCGGCCCACGGCGTGGCGTGGTGGCCGGGTGCGCCGCCATCCTGTTGAATCCACGCGACCTCTTCTGGCGTGATCGCCGGATGGTCCTGGGGCCGATCGCGATACCAGGCGTACCACGCCGCCGCCCACACCATGCCGACGCTGCCAAAAATGACGAACGCGAACCGCCAGCCCCACTGCGTGATGCAGAAGAGCGCGAGCGGCGCCGACAGCATGCCCCCGACGCGGGAGCCGAGCAGCATCACGCCGTTGGCGCGGCCACGCTCACGAGTCGGGAACCAGTACGACAGGCTGCGCGCCAGATTGGGAAACGCGCCGGCCTCGCCGGCCCCGAACAGGAAGCGGACCAACAACAGGGATCGAAACCCCTGCACCAGACCCGTCGCCATGGTGAACGCCGACCACCACACGACAATGCGCATCAGCACGCGGCGAGGGCCGATGACATCGCCGAGCCAGCCGGACGGGATTTCGAACAATGAGTACGACAGCGTAAACGCGCTAAACACCGCGCTCATCTCAAGCATCGTCAGGCCAAGGTCGCGCATCATGTAGGGCGCGGCTGCCGAGATGCAGATGCGGTCGAGATAGGTGATCGCCGTCAGCGCGAAGGCGAAGCCGAGCACGCGGGTGCGGACACGCGACTGCGGCGCAGGAGTGGGCGCACGCATGCTGGTCAGAATGACCCGCCCGCGCCGGCGCCACCCGAGCGGCCGCCACCGCCAATACCAGGGTCGGCGGCGGGCGTGGACTGCGCGACCGGCACCTCGACCTGCGCCGCTGACACCAGGGCCAACGCGCCGATTCTCGCTTTGTCAGAGGCGACCAGGCGCGACGCGGTGTAGCCGTGCCGCATGCCGCCGTCGCCGGCAGCGAGCCAGCGGCGAAGGCCAATCGCAATGGCCATCAGGAACACACCGAACACGACCGGATCCCACTCGTATCGCGGTGACCCGAGATACTCCTTGTTCGACAGCAACGTCCCCAGCGCCATCGCAACGGCCACCCACAGCAGCGGGCGCTCGCGCCCCCGCAGCGCCAGCCACAACCCGGCTGCAGGCAAGATCCAGATGCCGCCGTAAGTGATCCAGTGAAAGGTCGAGGCGCGATCCAGCGGCGAGATGGCGCCCGACACGACGAGATTGACGAGCAGGTAGATGCCCAGCCAGGCCGCGGCCTCGATGATGGTGAGCGCATCGCCCGGGTACTCATCGCCATGCTCGACACGGTTGAGCCGCGCCGTGGCTGCGATCAACACCAGCACCATGACGGCACCCAGACGCTGCGTGACCAAGGAGTCGCCAAACAAGAACGGCAGCGCGGCCAGGGCGACCAGCCCAAACACGCCGGCATAGACGAACCCGAAGTGGATGAATAGCGCCGCGAACACCCCGGCGGCGGTCGACAGGCCGGTCGTTAGCGACCAGTCGCCGCCCACCAGCAACGCGGCACCAACGGCTGTCAGGCCGACCGCCGACAATGCCGCCACTTCCTCGATGCCGAATCGATAGAGGTGGTAGCGGCTGACCAGTTGCATGGCCAGCCAGTAGCAGACGCCGCCGGCGGCGAGACCGAGCGCCGCCCCGATTGTCTCGTCGAGGAGCCCCCCGAGCATGATGGCCATCAGGCCCAACGTCGACTGGAGGATGACCCCGCCGAACACGAACAGAGTGGCGCGCAGGTAGTTATTGGTCCGCCGCAGATCGACCGCCAGCTGCGGCGCGATGACGTCACGCTGGTCGGGAGTGAGCAACCCCGACTGCGCCCAGTCCTCGACCAGCCGACCGAGGCGAATGGCGCGTTCATCGTCCAGGTGATAAGCGCTCATTCTTCCCGTCCAAACCGCCGGGCCAGACTCACCAGCGCCACCAGCACGAGAATGCCCGAGATGATGCCGTAGAACGAGAGCCCGGCCGCATCGTCAAGGAACTCGGCGAACTGGTAGCTGACCGCGCCATAGGCGTAGAGGATGCCGTAGGCGACGAAGGCGAACTTCCGGTGCTGAATACCCAGGTAGATGGCGGCTGCACACAGCGACTGGAGCGCTCCGAAGTAGCTCAGCCCCACCCCCGGCTCGCCGATCCCGGACGCAAGCGCCGACAACACGATCAGCACCGACAGGTGCAGGTAAACGTCATGAAAGTGCGCCTTGACCCCCAGACAATACAGCCAGGTGCCGAGGCCGGCGACGAACGCCCCGTAGACCAACGCCGTCGCGCGCAGGGGATCGGCGGCCAACACGTCGAGGCCGGAGACGCGAATGCCCAGCCATCCGGCCAGTGACGAAAGCGCAAGTGACAGAACGAAGCGATTGTCAAAGCGATACGCCAGGACGCCGAAGACGACACTCACGAGCAGCAGGTGATGGTGCCAGCTGCCGAAGAGATGGAAGCGCGTCTCGATGAATGCGAGTTCAAACGACAGCACCAGGCAACCGAGATGCAGAATGTAGTCGAGCGCCAGCGTCGGCGATTCGACCTCGGTATTGGCGTAGGGGCCAACCTTGACAAGCGCGTAATAAAACGCGCCGGCGACGATCAGGGACAGGGTCGACAGGATGGCGGCGTCGCCCAAGTTCGCCACGTACGAGCGCATGGTCCAGCCGAGTCCGCCCACGAAAGACAGCCCGCCGAGGTAGAGCAGTGCGCTCAGCTCAAGATACACCGACACCCGCTCCTTGCGGACCAGGGCGGCGAGCGTGTCGTGCTGTGCCTGGTTGACGGTATCATTGGCTTTCCACTCGGCCAGCCGTTCGAGGGTGGTCACCCGAGAATCCACTTCAACTTGGCGTGGTCGAGATTGCCGCCGCTCATCACGCAGACCACGCGCTGGCCTTGCAATTGATGCTTGAGTTTCATCGCCGCGGCCAGCGACGCCGAGCCGGCGCCTTCCGCGAGGTTGTGCGTGGTTCGCAGGGCCAGTCGCACACCGTCGGCCAGTTCGTCCTCGGTCAGCAGGACAAAGTCGTCCAGGTGCTGCTTGAGGATGCCGAAGGTGAGATCGAAGGTCACGCGCGTGGCGATGCCTTCCGCAAACGTGTTCGCCGCCTCGCCGACGACGCGCTCGGGACCGCGCCAGGACCGCTCGAGCGCTGGCGCGTTGACCGCGCCGACGCCGATGATCCGGGTCTTCGCGCCGAGGGCGTTGCGTACGGTGATCAGGCCGCACGCTCCGGAGCCGCCGCCGATGGCGACCAGCACGACGTCGGCAGTGGCGAGATGCTCGAACACCTCGAGGCCGTAGGTGCCAACACCGGCGAGCAGCAACGGCTCGTTGGCCGAGTGCACGTAGCGCGCCCCATTCTCGGCCGCGCGCTGCTCGCACTGCTCACGGGCCTCGTCGAAGTCCCGCCCCACTTCCTCGACGGTGGCGCCATAGGCGCGCATCGCGGCGTTCTTCTCGGGGTTGTTGCCGACCGGCACAAACACGGTGCAGGCCACGCCGTGGATCCGCGACGCCAGGCCAATCGACTGGCCGTGATTGCCGGTGCTGGCCGTGACGATGCCGCGGGCCTTCTCGTCCTTCGTCATCGACCCGACGAGATTGAGGCCACCACGCACCTTGAACGCGCACGTCGGATTGTGGTTCTCGTGTTTCACCCACATCGACAGGCCGGTGGCTTGGTCGAGCAGCGGATGCTTGAGCAGGGGCGTCTGGCGCAGGTGCGGCGCAAGGCGTTCGCGGGCAGCGTAAATGTCGTTGAGGGTCGGCGGCAGCATGGTTATTCAGGAGCTTGGCGCTCGTTATACCACGCGGCATTCACTTTCACGGCGACGTCGGGACGATCGGAGATCACGCCGTCGACACCCCAATCGAGCAGGCGGATAATGTCGGCCTGGTCGTTGACCACCCACACCTGAATCACCTGACCCTCGTGGTGAACCTGGTCGACAAACGCCGGCGTCACGACGCGCAGGCGCCCAGCCCGCTCGGGAACATGGAAGGCGACATAAGGGCGCGCACCAATCCACGGCCAGCTCACCCACGAACGATGCAACGCCCATCGCGCTTCGGGCTGCGACGCGCTGGTGACGATCTCCGGCGCCTCGTCGCGGAGCGTCACGATCGATCGTTGATGGAATGAGCCGACGCACACCCGGTCGATGGCACTGGCCGCGCGGACGTCTTTCGCCACGGCCCGCGCCAACGCGGGCTCGGCACCCTTCATCTCGATGATCACGCGGCTGTCGCGGTGCCGGGCCAGCACCGCCGCCAGCGTCGGCACGCCGATCTCCTGGCCACGAAAGGGGTGGCCGCCGTCGCGCTCGAAGTGATAGCCGGCATCGACGTGCGCCAGGTCCTCGGCCGAGAAATTACGAACCGGACCGGTGTGATCAGTCGTGCGGTCGAGCGTCTTGTCGTGAATGACGACCGGGATGCCATCGGACGACAGCTGCACGTCGAGTTCCAGCCCGTCTGCGCCGAGAGCAAGGCCGTTGTCGAGCGCCACCATCGTGTTTTCTGGAGCGAGCCGCGCCCCGCCGCGGTGGGCAAATACCAGCGGACGGGGCGATGCAAACATCGGCACGGACACCCTCGTATGTTCGCATGGCGGACCGACAAACCTAAAGGTTTGTCGCCACGCCATGGACCGTCGCCGACGCCAAGCGAGTCATAATGGCGTTATGTCGTCCTTGTCACCTTTTGCCACCCTCGGACAACTGAAAGCCGCGCTCGCCCGGGGAGACCTGCGCCGGCGGTCCGTGCGTGATGAAGTTCGCGAGAACCTCGCCGGCCGTCTACGCCGCAAGGACACGCTGTTTCCCGGCATCATCGGCTACGACGACACCGTCCTGCCGCAGCTGGTCAACGCCGTCTTGGCGAAGCATCACTTCATCCTGCTGGGCCTGCGCGGCCAGGCCAAGACGCGGATCCTGCGCGCCCTCACGACGCTGCTTGATGAGTGGCTGCCGGTGATTCCTGGCAGCGAGATCAACGACGACCCGATCGCGCCGCTCTCGGCGTTTGGCCAGGCCAAGGTCAAGGCGGAAGGCGACGACATGCCGATCCGCTGGCTGCATCGCGATTCACGTTACGTGGAGAAGCTGGCCACGCCCGACGTGACGATCGCCGACATGATCGGCGACATCGATCCGATCAAGGCGGCGAAGGGCGGGTTACAGCTCGGCAGCGAACTGTCGATGCACTTCGGCCTGCTGCCGCGCGCCAACCGCGGCATTTTCGCCATCAACGAACTGCCCGACCTGGCCGGCAAAATCCAGGTCGGCCTGTTCAACATCCTGCAGGAGGGCGACGTCCAGATTAAGGGCTACCCCATCCGCCTGCCGCTCGACCTGCTGATCGCCTTCACCGCCAACCCCGAGGACTACACCGCGCGCGGCAAGATCATCACGCCGCTCAAGGATCGCATTGGCGCGGAGATTCGCACGCACTACATGCACAACCGGGTCGACGCGATCGAGATCACGTCGCAGGAAGCGTGGGTCGAGCGCGGCACCGCCATCGAGGTGCCGTGGTTCGTGCGCGAAGTCGTTGAAGAGGTTGCGTTCCAGGCCCGCAGCGAACGCAAGGTCGACAAGCGCTCGGGCGTCAGCCAGCGCCTGCCGATCAGCGTGCTCGAGACCACGGTCTCGAACGCCGAACGGCGAGCCCTCGCGACCGGTGAGATACCCACGGTGGCGCGGGTCACCGACATCTACGCCGCGTTGCCATCGATGACCGGCAAGTTCGAGTTGGAGTACGAAGGCGAGCTGAAGGGCGCTGATCACGTGGCGCGCGACCTGGTGCGCACGGCCGTGTCGCAGGTCTTCGACGGCTACGTCCGCGACCGCGACCTCAAGCCGGTGATCGAGTGGTTCGACCTCGGCGGCGCACTCAGCCTGTCGGACACTACTTCGTCTGCCGACCTCGTGGCGCAAGCCAGACCGGTGCAGGGCCTGATGGAGTTGGTCGCCCTGGTTGGTATCCCGCTCGACGCGCCGGTTCCCGTGCTGGCCGCCGGCATCGACTTCGCCCTCGAAGGGTTGTACTCGCAGAAAAAGATCAGCCGCAACAACGAGCGCGGCTATCACGCCACTGAGCCGGTCAGGCGTCCCCAACCGCAGCAGTCGCGCACCCCGGTGCTGACGCCGGATGATGTAGACGACGACAGCCCGATGGGTAAGAAGAAGAAAAAGTACTACAACTGACGGGACCCGGGATCCGGGATCCGCACATGAAATACAAATACACGAAATACGTTCCCAACCTGCTGGACGACTTGGACATGGATGAGCTCATGTCGAAGTTGTCGGACCTGCTGATGTCGAGCGGGTTTGGGAATCCGCGCGACACCGGCGACGACAGCGACCGCACCATGCAGGCGTTGCACGCTGCCATTCTCGAGGCCCTGTTCAACGGTGGTGTGCTGCCGAACGACACGCTTGAGAAGATGTTCGGCGACCAGGCCGAGGGCAGTGAGCAGGAGATGCGCGATCAGCTGGAGCAGTTAATCCAGCAGATCATCGAGCGTATGAAAGAGTCGGGCTACATCACCGCGCCGCCCAATCTCGATCCCGAGAAGGCGCGCCGTGCCCAGAGCGGGGGCGGCGAGGGCGAGCCGGGCGAGGTGAAGTTCGAGGTGACCGACAAGGCGCTGGATTTCCTGGGCTACCGGGCGCTGCGCGACCTGCTCGGCTCATCCGGCCACAGCAGTACCGGCCGTCACGATACCCGCGACCTGGCGACCGGCATCGAGACCAGTGGCGCGCCCAAGCCGTATGAATTCGGCGATGTGATGAACCTCGACGCGACGGCGACGATTCTCAACGCCGTGAAGCGCGCATCAGAGGCCGGCGTGACGACGAACCTTCCGGTTCGTCCGGACAGCGGCATCGATATCGACTATTCGGACCTGATGGTCGCCCAGGGGGAGTATCAGAGTTCCTGTGCCACCGTGTTGATGCTCGACTGCAGCCACAGCATGATTCTCTACGGCGAAGATCGCTTCACGCCGGCCAAGCGCGTGGCCATGGCGCTGTCGCATCTCATCCGCACGCAGTATCCCGGCGACACGCTTCACGCCGTGCTGTTTCATGACAGCGCCGAGGAGATTCCACTTCGGGAACTCGGCCGGGTCCGGGTCGGGCCGTACTACACCAACACGCGCGAAGGCCTGCGCGTGGCCCGCCGGATTCTTGAGCGGCAGCGCAAGGACATGCGGCAGATCATCATGATTACCGACGGCAAGCCGTCGGCGCTGACGCAGGCGGATGGCAGTATCTACAAGAACCCGTTCGGCCTCGATCCGTTGGTGATTGGCGAGACCCTGTCCGAGGTCTCGGCGTGCGCCAAGGCGGGCATCATGATCAACACCTTCATGCTGGCGCGCGACTACGACCTGGTGGCCTTCGTCCGCCGCGTCGCCCAGATGTGCCGCGGCAAGGCCTACTTCACCACGCCCTACACGCTCGGCGAGTACGTCCTGATGGACTACATGGACAAGAAGACCAAAACGATTCACTAGTGGGATCCGGGATCCGGGCTCCGGACGTCAACGATGTTTCCATCTGCGCTACCGATCTTCGCATTGCCGACAGTCGTTCTCTTTCCGAACGTCTTTCTGCCGCTCCACATCTTCGAGCCGCGCTACCGGCAGATGACGGCGGACGCGCTTGCGGGCGATCGCCTCATCGGCATGGTGCTGTTGCGGCCCGGGCACGACGCCGACTATGAAGGGCGGCCGCCGATCTATCGGGTCGGCTGCACGGGGCTGATCACCCACTCCGAGCGGCTGGACGATAGGGGGTTCAACTTGGTGCTGCGTGGGCTCGACAAGTTCACCATTCTTAGTGAGGAAGATCCGGCGATCGGCCAACTCTATCGCCGGGCCATCATCTCACCCATCGACGAGACCATTCCGCCAGCCGACCGAGACCTGCTGCGGGACGCGCGCCGCAGGCTCCAGGAACTTTTGGAGCCGTTGTTTGAGGGAACGATGGAGAGCCGGCTGCCGCAGAACATGCCGGACGATGACCTGATCAACGCGCTGGCGCAGTACCTGGATTTCGACCCGCTGGAGAAGCAGGCGCTGCTCGAGCGCCTGGGTCCCCTTGCCCGCTGCCGGTCGATGATCGAGTTGCTGGAGATGAAGGCGTTGCTGAAGAATTCCGCCGGTGACGCCGGCTTAGTGCATTGAGGTGGAGGCAACCCTTCAGGGTTGCCTCCACCGAACCCTATTTCTTCAACGCGCCGCGGAGCTGATCAGCGAGCGAGCCGATACCGCCCGACGGCGCGGCGACCTGGCGTTCGCGGTATTCCTTCACTTCATCGACCTTCTTGCCGTCACGGACTTCCGCACCGTCCTGGACCATGCCCACGCCGATGCGCTTCTGGTCGACATCGATGGCGAGAATCTCGAACGGCGCCGTCTGCCCCACCGCGAGCGACTTCGCCCACGCGTCGGCCCGGCCGGTTGGGGCGAACGTCGAGAAGTGCGCCAGCGCCTCGACCCCGGGCTCGAGTTCCACGAACGCGCCGAAGTCGGCGATGCGCATGATGCGGCCGGTCCTGACCTGGCCCATTTCGTAGCTCGATGCCGCCGCGACCCACGGATCGGCCATCAGTTGCTTCAGGCCCAGCGCAATGCGCTCGCCGTCAGCTTCGATGCGCAACACGCGGACGGTGATTTCTTCGCCGACCTTGACGATGGATGAGGGGTCGGTGACACGTGACCAGCCCATTTCCGAGACGTGAAGCAGCCCCTGCACGCCAGCGCCGAGATCGACAAAGGCGCCGAACTCGCGGACCGAGGCCACTCGGCCGGTCACCACTGAGCCGACTGCGATCGACCTGCGGAGTGCGATGGCACCGGCCTTCTGCTCATCTTCGAGCAGCGCGCGCCGCGAGACGACCAGGTTCTTGCCGCCGTCCTTGAATTCGATGATGCGGAAGGCGTAGGTCTTGCCGACGTGCTGCGCCGGGTCGGCCGTGCGAATGGTGTCGATCTGCGAGAACGGGCAGAACCCGCGCTGGCCGGCGATGCGGACTTCATAGCCGCCCTTCACGTCGGCCTCGACCTTGCCCTCAACGGACAGACGCGCCCCGTAAGCATCTTCGAGCTGACGCAGCGTCGCTGCTCCCCTGATGCCCTTGCGCGACAAGGTAATGCCCTTGTTGGTGCCGACGACGATGGCCTGGATGCGATCGCCGACCGCGAACTCGAGGTCGTTCTCGTGGTCCCTCAGGTCGGCCGTCTCGATCACGGCCTCGCCCTTGCCGCCAACGTTGACGAGCGACGTGTCGGGCCCAATCGCCACGATGGTCCCCTCGATGGTCTGCCCGCGAGAGAAACGGCGGTTCTTGACCGACGCCTCGAACATTGCGGCGAAATCTTCTACCTCCGGCTCACTCACGGCGTGCTCCTCTGACCATTGTAGCGGGGGTCCAACCGTCAATGGTACTTCGGGCGGTGGCCGGCGTGACAGCCCTTTGAGAAGATTGACTCTGAGTCCCACTCTTCAGTGGGTCATGCCGTAGAGCACAACATCGAGGCCGACGGCGTAACCCTGCGGGGAAAAGTTGAAGAAGAACTGCGGGTCCTCGGCCTCGCGCTCCCACGCATCCGAGATGTCGGTGTTGTGCGTCATCACCACCATCAGCCGGCCATGCTCGTCGGCAATGCCGCGCAGGTGCGGCTCAGCACTGAGCTCGAAACGCTCTGAGGTCTGGCCGTGGTTGCGGCGCCAGAAGCTAATCGAGGGAATCTGCGGCAAGTCGGTGAATTCGAACAGCGTCCGGCGAATGGGATGATCGAGGCCGAGATCGCGAATCGGAAACTGTGCCGGTCCGAGGACCTTGCTGATCTGGCCGACCCAGTTGTCCCAGGCGTAGGGCCCCCAGAAATCGTCCACCCACAGGAAACCACCCTTGAGCAGGTAGGCGCGCAAGATCACCGCCTCGTCATCGGTGAACCAGGCCGTGCCGACATCGGTGGCGTTGAGAAACGGACACTGGAACAACAGCGGATCGGCAATCCGCACGCTGAGGTGATTCGGCTTGCCATCAGGACGCCGGCTGACTGTCGTCTTGGTCAGCTCGCCGAGACGGGTGCTGAAGTTGATGTCGGCGTCCCAGTAGTCGGTGGACCAGCCGGAACCGCCCGGCTCACCGCGATCGCTGGTGTAGATCAGCCGGCAGAAATTGAAGCCGCCATCGAAGCTGGTGGGCGTTGGATACCGCGGCGGAAACCGGCTGCGCCCGCCCCAGCCCCGATAGCCACCCCATTGCTCCTGCGCCGACAGGACGGTGGCGGCAAGAACCACGGCAAGCACGAAGGCGCGGGCGACGCGTGGCATGTCAGCGGCTCGACTAGTGAGTCATCGCGTAGAGCAAGGTGTTCAACCCCACAGCGTAGCCGTTCGGCGAGAAGTGATAGAAGAACCGCGGGTCGTCGCCTTCGCGCTCCCACGAGTCGGCGATGTCGGTGTTGTGCGTCATCAACACCATGATGCGGCCCTCATTATCGGCAATCGCCGCCATGTGCGCCTTGGCGCTGTCTTCGCCCATCTCAGAGGTCTCGCCGTCGCTGCCGCGCCAGAAATTGATCGAGGGGACCTGCGGAATCTCGGCAATCGGAAACAGCGCACGGAAGATGGCGTGGTCGGGCGTCAGGTCCTTGATCGGGAACTCGCCGGGCGGCAGCACCTTGGCAATTTCGCTGGCAAACGAGTCCCAGGCATAGGTCCCCCAGAAGTCATCGACCCAGAGAAACCCGCCCTTGTCGAGATACTGACGCAGGCGCTCCGCATCCTCGGCCGACAAACCCGCGCTCCCGGGGTCAGACGCGATCACAATCGGGCACTGAAACAGCGCGTCGTCCGTCGGCCTGACCACGAGATGCGCCGGCACATGGGCGCTGTCGAAGCTGACTGTGGTCTTGGTGAGTTCAGAGAGTCGAATGGAGAGGTTGATCTCGGCGTACGGATAATCGGTACCCCAGCCCATGCCGAGATTCTGCTGGCGCACCTGCTGATACATCAGTCGACAGACATGAAACTTGCCGTCGAAGTCGGACTCGGTGGCGAACCTGGGCGGCGCGCCCGACTCGCTGCCAAACCGGCCGCGACCGCCGCGAAGCCCGCGCTGCGCTTCTGCCAGCGAGACCGCCAGCAGGAGGGCAACGACCAGGGCCGCGGCGATGCGTATCATTGACGCTGCTTTTGTCTCGACAGCGACCGGTAGTATTCCTCGACCAAGGTCTTGAACTCGGCCGGCACTTCGTCGGAGCCGTTCACAAGGGCGCGATCGGTTTCGTCACCGACCTTGCGGCGCAGGCCGTACTCGAAGCGCTTCATCCCCTCGACGACGAAGGTCTGCAAGCGCTCCAGCTCGGCGACATCCTGGTAGACGCGCTCGGAGTCGAGCTCGCGCAGGCGCTTCATGATCTCGTCGAGCTCTTTCGGATCGATGTCCTGCTCGCGCAGCATGTTGCGCAGCGCCTGGCCTTCTTGCGCCCAGCGGCGGGCCTCGCCGCGGAACTGGCGAATGTCATCGGCCGAGAGTCGGTCGGGGCTGCGGTCGCTGCCGTTCCAGCCGCCATCGCCAAAGCCACCGGTGCTCGCGCGACCACCCATGTCTTCACGGCCGCCCCCGCCGTTCCGATCGCCACCCTGCTGACCGCCGCCTTGCCCCTGACCCTGCTGACCACCTTGACCTTGTTGACCCTGGCCCTGGCCTTGTTGGCCCTGCTTGCCCTGTTGACCGGACTGGCCTTGCTGTCCCTGCTGGCCTTGCTTGCCGTCCTGCCCCTGCTGGCCGCTCGCCTGCTGGCGCGAGCGTTCGGCCATGCGCTGGCTCATCGAGTCCATGCCACGCGCAAGCTCGCGCGCCTTGTCGAGCGCCTCGGTGCTCTGGTCGCGGCCCTGCCGGCCCACCGTGCTGACGGCATCGTTCAGCTTGTTGCGCAAGGCGTCGATGTTGGCGCCGATCTCCTCTTCGAAATTACGCGCGTACTGTTCCGGCGCACCCGAGCTGAGCAGGCTCTTCGAGTAACGGATCTTCTCCTTCACCTTGTTGTCGCGAATGCCGGCGACGGCTTCCGACAACTTGCGGGCGGTGTCCTTCGCACCCTTGGTCTGCTCGCCGACCATGCGGTCGAGCTGCTTCTCGAGGCCGGCCACCTTGTTCTCAAGCGCGTCCTTGCGCTGGCCCAGCAACTGCGACTGCTGCAGGCGATCGGGGCCGGCTGACGGCAAGCCGCGCGCGTCGTCAGCAATATCTTTCTGCTCTGCTGAAATTTCTTCGGCCTGCCGCTGGGCATCGCGCACGTCGCGTTCGCCGCGCGCCTGCTGATTGCCGGTAAGCTGGCGCTGGGCTTCACGCAGACGGTCGGCGGCCGCGGCGGCCTGGCCGCCCGCAGAGGGATCGCCCTGGGCGGCGGCGCGCTTCATCGATTCGGCAGCGCTGCGCAACTGACGCGCGGTGTCAGCCAGGTCCTGGCGCTGCTGATCGCGCGACAATTTCTCTAATTGCCGCGCTGCTTCTTCGGCCTGCTCTGCGAGCGCGCGCTGCAGGTCGCCACCACCGCCGCCGGCTGACTGTCCGGCGGCCTGGCGGCGCTGGCGTTCAATTTCCTGCTCCTGGCGGCGCGCCAGTTCCTTCAGCTTCTCGGCCAGCTCGTCGATCTGCTGATCCTGCTGTTGTGACGAGGCCTGCGAGTTGGTCTCGTACTGGTTGGCCATCTTGTCCAGTTCGAGCTTGAACAGATCGGCCAGGTCTTCGGCAATCGAACCGGCGCCACCACCGCCACCGCCGCCACCGGCCTGGCGCCCGGTCTGCACCTGCAGTTCAAACTCTTCTTCGGCCTGCTGCAGGAACTGCAGCGCGAGGTTCTCGGGCGGCAACGCACCACCGGGTTTCTGTGCCTGCAGTTGCTTCTCGGCCAGCGTCATCTGCTCGGCTGCTTTCGGCAACAGGTCGGCGATCTTCTTGAACGAGGGATCAGACACGACCAGGCGGCTGTTCATGCGTTCGACGAGGCCCTTGACCTGATCGCGCAACTTGCTCTGCGCCAGGGTCAACACCACCAGGTCGGCGCGGAACTTGTCGGCCTTCAGCGTCTTGCGATCGCGCTGGAGGTTGAAGGTGCCGGAGATGATCTGGCGCTGCTGTTGTGACAGCGCGCCCACTTCCTGCCCGCCACCACCACCGCCGCCACCACCCGACATCGAAGTGGCCGGCTTGAAGTTCTTGTCGAACGGCCGGATGCGCAGGAAGAAGATGTCACTGGTCGCCTGCTTGGCACCCGCCACCGCATCGTTGTCGGTCGCCTTCGCGTAGTACGACAGGGAATCGCCGGCCTTGACGCCGAGTTCCTCCATGTAAAACGTGTGACCGGCCGTCACTTCCGCGACCGGCTTGATGCCCTTGAACAGCGGAATGATTTTCTCGGGACCGCCATTTACCGAATACACCAACTGCAGGTTCTTCACCGCGTAGTCATCGTCGGCCTGCGCCTCAATGAAGAACTCCTGCACGGGGGTCGCGTCGGTGTCGCGGCCCGGCTTCGACAACTTCACGGTCGGCGCAAGATCCGACAACAGGTCCACGGTGTACTGCGGCGACGCCGGCAGACGATCGCCAACGGCCGAGTCGAGCTCGACGTGATAGAAACCGTCGTGCTGCGCGGTGAACTGCGCCATCAGCGTGCCATCGGCGTTGGCCGCCAGCGGCACACTTTCTTTGTCCCCCAACACCACCCGGCCGCCCTTCGACACCATGGTCGGCGTGATGGTGACGCGCACGTTGGTGCCCTTGAGCACTGCGACGTCGCCGCCATCTTCAATCTTGCGCGGCGCGAGACCCGTGTAGGCCGGATAGGTGAACTCGAGATCGAGTTTCTTGACGTACGGCAGCTCGACCACGTTCAGGTTGAACACCGGCGAGCGCACCCCGGCGGCTTCGACTAGGTAGTCGAGCGGCTCGGCCAGGTCGAACAACATGCCCTCATAGGCGCCGTTCTCGCCCTTGACCATCGGCACGCGTTCAAACGCCGCCGACGACGACTTGCGGGTCAAGATGATGGCGTCCGCGGCGTCAAAGCCCGCGATGGTGGCGTTGATCATCTGGTCCGCCCCCTTCGGCACCTTGATGCTGCCGGGCTTCACCTCAATGCGATAGGGCGCGGCAGCTTCCGCGTCGGTCGAGATCACGAAGATGGCCGACAGCGCGTGGCGCAGGTAGGCGGGACCGAACGTGAACAACGCGACCGCGGCCAGTGCGACACCGCCTGAAATCCAGGCGTAGCGCATCATCGGGTCGCGCTCAATGCGCTGGCCCTCGTGAATCTCGTGCGCGCGCTCGATGGCGTTTTCGACCAGGCGGTTAATCAGCACCGGCGACCAGTCGCCCGGCCGCTCCGACGCCGCCATGGCGCTCAGGATGGTGGAGTCGAGCGACGGCTCGTGCTCTTCCAGGTAGAGCACGACCTGTTCGTCGGTGACCTTGCGCGACAGCGGCCGCGCGAAAAACCATGCGCCGGCGGCCACCAGCACCAGGCCGGTGACAATGCGGAACCAGAAGATGGCCGAGGGCGTGAACTTCAGCGCCTCGAGCGCATAGGCAATCGCCAGGATGGCGACGATGCCGGCGATTAGGAAGCCGACGGCGCCGCGAAGTGCGAGCTTGATGCGCCAGCGCCGGCGTACTTGCCGGACCACTTCGAGCAGTTGCGCGCGGGGATCGGGCTCGTGACTCATCAGCGGCTCCCTCCGTCTGTCCGGCTACAGCCGGACACCACATTTACCACTCACCGCGTGGCGCGAGACAGCCGCTGGGCCACCACGGTCTCGGCGATCAGCAACAGGATACCTGCGAACAGCAGGTACCACCAGACCCGCTGGGCCAGTTCCTGCGCCTTGTCTGGTAAGACGTCCGGGGCCAAGGTTGAGCCGGCGGCACCGCTATCCGTGACACCGGCGCTCAACTCTTTCGGATCCATGCGGTCGAGGTTCGACTCAGATAGATCCACGTTTGCAGCCGCGACCACGACCGCTCCCGGTTCCTTGCCTCCGGCTCGGACCTCGTAAAAGCCCTGCTCCACCAACTCCAAAGCCGCAGTCACGCCGACGCCAGACTTGTCCCCCGTAGCGCCTGGCGCGGAGGGGGATAAATCACGACGCTGACCAGAGGGCGCCAGCACCACCCGGCCGCCGTTGGTCATGGCGGTGCTGGTCGTGGCTCCGGCGGCAATCTCCGCCGCCGTGATGTCCAGCACTTCGCCAATGGTGAGGTACGCGGGCTGCTCGCGGAATCCCGACAAATGTCGGCCGAGCTGGTGCACGAACGGCAGAAACACGGGTTTCAGCGCCAGGTCGTTCCAGCTCAGGTCGATGGTCGACGCGAACATCACGACACGGCCTCGGCCAATGGTCTTCTCGACCAGCGCCGGCTCGCCGGTGTCGAAGCGCGCCAGCACCGTCGCGTCCTTCGCCACCTTGAGGGCGCGATACGAATAGAACCGCGCGGTCGAGAAATCGCCGCTGCGCGGAGCACGGAACGGTTCGAACACGGCGTGACCGTAGTCCATGCCACTCAGCTTCGCCGCCGCGCCGCGCGTGCGGTCAGCCGCCGGCCCCCCGATTGCCGGCAGCCACGCCTCGCGTGATGACGGCCACGACGCGCGCGGACCAAGGGCGATCAGCAAGCCGCCGCCGCCTTCCACAAACGTCACGAGCTTCGCCGCAGCGTCCTCCGACACCGCCACGTCGTTCAGCACCAGCAGCCTGGCGCGATTCACGGCGTCACCCGCCAGCGCCTCGGCCGACTGCAACGACGTTTCGAAGCGCGGCGCCTCGCCAATCGCCAGCGCCCGCACCAAATACAGGTTGGCGTCGTCGCGATTGCCTTGCATCACCACGGTCACCGGCACCGGCGCGCTCGGAGTGATGGTGAAGTTAAACACGTTGTCGCGCGCGAGCGCGTCGATCGCGGACACCGCCGGCGCGACGCCAGACTGCCCCGTCACGCCCTTCGGCGCCGCCGCGCCCAGCCGCACGATCGCACGCGTCGTCGTGGCGGCAATCGATACCGGCGCAAACGTCACGGTGGCGGAGGCATTGCCGGCGACGCTCACCGGCAGCGTCTGCACAATGCGGCCATCCATCTCGAGCTGCAGAGGTATCGCGGTTGCCTCGGCGGCCGTCCGATTCAGCACGCCCGCCGTCACGGTGACGCGCTCGGGCTGACCGGCGTCGCGCGTCCGCAGCAAGGTGGCCGGCGTCAACGCCAGGCTCAGGCCGGCGGCGCCTTCGACCACCGCGGTGGTGATCACCGTGCCACCCGGCAAGCGCAGGGTGTCATCGGGTTGCCAGCCGCTGCGCTGGAAGTCGGACACGACAATCACTTCCTTGCGCGGCAGCAGCGACTCGGCGAGGAGGCTCCCGGCAAGTTTTAGGGCCGGACCATACTTCGTCGCACCAGGCCCGGGAGATGCGGCATCGATCTCGGCCACCGCGCGCGAGCGGTCCGGCGTCGACCGCAAGACCACTTCGGCACTGTCCGCAAACAACACTACCGACACGCGATCCGCGGCCGTGGCGCTGGCAATCGACTCGGCCGCGAGCCGCTGGGCGCGCGACCAGGAGTCGCCATAGCCCATGCTGTAGGACCGGTCGAGCAAGACGACGATGTCGCGGGCGCCACCCGGCGCCGCCGCCACTGACGACCCACGCAGGAACGGCCGCGAGAACGCCGCCACGATCAACAACAGCGCCGCCAGCCGCAAGACCAGCAGCAACCAGTCGCGGAGCCGGCGCTTCTGCACCGACTCGTACGGAATCTTCTTGAGAAACATCAGCGACGGAAACACGACCACCGACTTGCGCTCGCGCTGCGTCAGGTGGATCAGTACCGGGACCGCCAGCGCGGCAAGCCCAAGCAGGAACAACGGCGCCAGGAACGACATCGGTTACCTCGTCCTGGCCATGCGTTCGCGCATCGACAGGAAGCGGAACAGCGCGTAGTCGAGCGGTTGGCTGGTGTTGAGCAGCATGTAGTCGATCTGCTGCTGCGACGCACGAGCGGTCAGCGCCTCGATGTGCGCGGCCACCAGCGACCGGTACTGCTCGGCGAGCGCCGCCGGGACAATGGGAATCTGGTCGCCACTCTCGAGGTCCTCGAAACTGGACGGCTCGACGAACGCGAAATCCACTTCCTGCGGATCGAGCACATGAAACAGAACGACGTCGTTGCCGCGGAAGCGCAGCAAGCCCACCGCGTCGAAGATTTCTTCCGGCTCGGCGTAGAAATCTGAAATCACCACGACGATGCCGCGACGGCCGAAGTGCTCGGCCAATCGCTTGATGGGCGCCACCAGGTGCCCGGGCTTCTCGGCCTTGGCCCGGTCGAGCGTATGCAGCACGACGTCGAGGTGCTTGGCCGACGGCGGCACGTGGTCGACCACACCTTCGTCGAAAGTCACGACACCGACGCGGTCGCGCTGCTGATTGGCCAGGTACGTCAGGCACGCCGCCAAGGTCTTGGCGTAATCAAGCTTGGCGATCTTCTCGCCGAAGCTCATCGACTTCGAGACGTCGAGCAGCACGTTAAAGTTCGAGTTCGAGTCGGCCTCGAATTCCTTGATGTAGTACTTGTCGGTGCGAGCATAGACGCGCCAGTCCATGCGGCGAATGTCGTCGCCTGCGACGTAGCCGCGATGCGTGGCAAAGTCGACCGAGGCGCCGAAGAACGGCGAGCGGTGGGTGCCGTTGATCAGCCCATCGACCACCGTCTTCGCGACCATCTCGAGGTTGCCGATGCGCGCGAGGACCGTGGGGTCGACGAAGCGCGCGCCGGGAATAGGCTGGTATACCGACACTTACATTCCTGACTTCGGTGCCGGCACGGCTTCGAGCAGCCGATCCACCAGCAGGTCGCTCGTCACGCCCTCTGACTGCGCATGGAAGTTGGTCAGCACCCGGTGGCGCAGCACGGAATGGGCGTTGGCGCGAATGTCCTCGAAGCTCACGTGGTAGCGGCCACTGGTCAGCGCGCGCGCCTTACCGCCGAGCACCAGGTACTGCGCGGCGCGGACGCTGGCACCGAACGCGATCCACTTCTTGACGTTGTCGGGACAGGTCGGCGACTTCGGCCGGCTGGCGCGGACCAGTGCCAGCGCATAGCGCATCACCGGGTCGGCCACCGGCACGCGGCGCACCAGCCGCTGGAACGCGACCAGGTCGGGACCGGTCACCGGCCGCTCAAAGTTAAGCTCGAGAATCGCCGTCGTCGTCTTGACGACCAGGAACTCTTCGTCTTCGGGCGGGTGGTCGATGACGATGTGGAACATGAAGCGATCGAGCGGCGCTTCCGGCAGCGGAGAGGTGCCTTCGAGCTCGATTGGGTTCTGCGTCGCGAAGACAAAGAACGGCTCTTCGAGCTTGTAGGTGCGGCCCTGGATGGTGACGCGGTGTTCCTGCATTGCTTCCAGCAATGCGGACTGCGTCTTGGGCGGGGTGCGATTGATTTCGTCGGCCAGCACGATGTTGGCGAAGATCGGCCCGGGCGAGAACACCATCTGGCGGCGGCCGGTGGCGGCATCTTCCTGGATGATGTCGGTGCCGGTGATGTCGGACGGCATCAGGTCGGGCGTGAACTGGATGCGCGAGAATTTGAGGTCGAGCACCCGCGCCATGGTGTGGATGAGCAGCGTCTTGGCCAAGCCGGGCACGCCCACGATCAAGCTGTTGCCGCCGACAAACAACGTCAGCAGCACCTGGTTGATGATGTCGTCCTGCCCAACGATCAGCTTCTTCAACTCGCGGATGATCTTCTCGCGACCATCCTTCATGCGATCGGCCAGCGCCAAATCATCCGGCGAGTTCATGTCAACGGTATCCACGGAGGCTCCTCTCGAATTAGTGCGTCATCGCGTAGATGACGTAGTTCACACCAAACTTGTACGCTTCGTTCGATAAATCGACCGGCAGGTAGCCGGTGTCTGAAAACTCCCACATCTCGCCCAGGTCGTGGTTGTAGTTGGCGACCGCCAGCAATCGCCTGGCGGGATCGTTGCCTTCGAACAGCCCGGTCCACTCGACCGGTCCGTAGTAGCCATCAACGTCGAGCGAGTTGATTTCGAAGAACGAGTGAAAGATCGGATGCGTCGCGTCGAGCGGTACCCAGCGCGCCTCGGGCAGCACCTGGCGCATCTGGACGACGAGGTTGTCGCGGTGGTTGTCGCGGAAGTCGTCGAAGATGATGAAGCCGCCCTTTTGCAGGTAGCCGCGCAGGCCTGCGGCCTCGGTCTCGGTCAGGGTCCAGAAGCCCGGCTCTGACATGTACGCCACCGGGAACAGCGCCATGTCGGGGTCGTCCAGCATGCGGATGTTGCCTTGGTTGACGAACGTTCGCGTCAAGGTCAACTCCGACAGGATCTTCATGAAGTGGAAGTCGGCGCGCGGAAAGTCGTGGGCCCAGGGCGGCTCGCGTCGCATCATGCGCAGGTCGGCGGCGCCGTAGCGCAGGCGCATGAAAGCAAAGCGGCCGTCGTAGTCGGCCGTCGTCTCTTCGATCATGGCTGGCGGACGGCGCTGGAAGCCGCGAAAATCCTGAGGCTCCTTCGCCCAGGCGACGGCACCCAGGGCCAGCGCGGCAACGGCAATGATGCTACGCCAGGCCGACGACACGTCGGTACCCCCATTCGGCGCACAGCAGACCGACCAACAGCATCAACACGATTGGCAGGTGCCACAGTTCGTGCTCTTCCACGCTGGTGACGCCACGTCCGGTGTAGCGCAGGTCGTCCGCGAGCGTGGCGGTGTTGTCGGCGCCGTAGTACCGCCCGCCGGTATCTTCGGCAATTCGCTTCAACGTCGCCGCATGCATCGTCGCATCGAAGAACTCCGCTTCGCCCGATGCGGCGCGGAAGTGCGTGACGGTGGAGCCAATGGTTTTGCCGGCGCGAGTCGCCTGCAGCCTGGCCTGATACCAGCCGGGTGCTTTCGTTGGCACCACGACGCTGTACTGACCGGCATGCTTGCCATCCCACGCCAGCGGCAGGTCTGAAATCGCACCGTCGGGGCCGGTAATCGTGGCGGTCACGACGGCATCGTTCAGTTCAACGAATGATGGATCAACGACGGTCGCGACCAGGGTGGCCGCTTCGCCCGGCTCGACGCGCTCGGTCGTCAGGCTCGGCTCCACTTGATCCGGCACATCGTCCACCACCCAGCGCAGCAACTGCCGCCAGTAGTTCTCGTGGGTCATGTCCTCGACCGGGATACTCGCGTGCATCTGCCAGATCCAGGAATCTTGAGGAAGAAACGAGAACGCCTTGCCGCGGCCATATCGCTGGAAGGCCAGCATGGGACGTTCGGCGCGCGTCTCATCCGTGCCGCTCAGCAGCACGGTGGCGCCGGGCTTCACGGCCTCGATGCGGTTGACCGCGGTGATGCCGGGCAAGGTGTTCCAACGCTCGGCCGAGGCCGCCTCGTTGGCCGCGAGCTGCGTAACCGCCGTGGCGCTGCCGGCTCGTGTCGGCTTGACGGTCAAGCGCGACACGGTGTCCTTGGGCTGCAGGCGCGTGCGATCGAGCACCACCGGCAGGACGTCGGCCACCGCGGTGCCGGCGTAGCCGCCTTCGGCAAACGCCCGGGGGCCGCCGAGTGCGAGCAATCCCCCGCCGCGGCGATCCACGAACTCCGAAATCATCCGCAACTGATCGCCGCTGAAGGCGCCAGCCTCAATGCTGCCGAGTATCAGCCCGCGATAGGCAAACAGCTCCTCGCGCGTCTTCGGGAACCCCGCCGCCAACTCTTCCGGCGTATCCACGCCAATGCGCAGGTACTTATTGTCGGCCGTACGCTGCAGCACGGTCAGGACCAGGTTGCTGTCGTCCTTGACGGCGCGGCCGATGAACTTCATCTCGAAGCGCGGCTCGCCTTCGAAATACAGAATCTTTTCCTGGCGGTCGCGCACGTCAATCAGTGCCTCGCGCGCGTTGTTCTCGACCACCAGCTCGCCCTGCTGCGGCGAGACCCGGAAGCGCAGCACGCGCGGGCCCGCCTCGGTCACGGTAAAGCGAACGGGAATCGACGCGGGCATGCCGGCATTAGGCAAGGTCACTTGCTGCGTGCTGACCAGCGTCCCCTCGTCCTCGACATCGAGCGTCACGGGCTGGCCGTCGAACCCCGACTGCGACAGCACCACGTCGACCATCAGGGTCGTGCCCTTGAGGGCGATCTTCGGCGTGGTGATGCGGCCGACCTGGATGTCTTTTGACAACTGCTCCTGGCCGACGCCGACGGTGAACACCGGCAAGCCCTCGGCCTTGAGTCCCAGCAGCGCGTCGCCGAGCGCGGCATCGGCGGTGTCCGCACCGTCGCTGACCATGACCAATCCCGCCACGGGCAAGCCGGCCAGTTCCTGCCGGACACCCGAGAGCGCCGCACCGAGGCGTGTTTGCGAGCCCTCGAACTTCAGCTCGCCCTCGCTGGTCGTGCGCGACGGCGCCAACGAGAAGCGGAAGGTGCGCACGGTGAAGCGTGCCGACAGCGCCTGGAGCAAGGCGGCGTCAGGGCCGATGAACTGATTCTCGATGAATGCCGAGCGAGGCTGGCCGCCCTGGTCGGCAATCTGCATGCTGCGCGAGTCATCCAGCAGCACGCCGAGGAAGTTCTGTTGCGCGACCGCCGCCTTGACGACCAGCAACGGACGGAAAAGACAGATCAGGATGACGGCCAGCAGGGCCACGCGGATGACCGCCAGCACCGCCCGATCGCGCGCGCGGCCCCGGCTCGACCGGTAGGCCCCGAGCGCCAGCGCGACCGCCACCAGCACCGCGACGGCGGCCACATAGGAACCGGTGGAGGCGGCAAAACGAAATTCTCCCTGGCTGAACACCACCGGGGAAAGCTCGAAGAAGAATCTAAAGAGGGCGTCGAACACGACTGCTTCGGATTCTACTTCGGTTGCCGGGCTTGCGGCTTGCGGCTTGAGGCTTGGGAACCATGGTCGCTCGCCTTAGGCGATGCCAATGTCAAAGTTTAGTCGCCGCTCATTGTTGGGTGTGGCCGCGGTCGCCCTGCCGGGTGCCGTTCAGGCTTAATCGATCAGACGGGCGACCGTCGTCAATGGCGTCGAGTTGGAATGGCAAGGTGACCGGCAGCGAGATCACGCGCGTCCGCGTCGGCGGGACGAGCGTGCTCGTGGGCGAGGGTCGCCGCCGGGCATCGTAGCTGGACAGCCACCGATTAAACACAGATTAGACACCGATGCGAGCCCGAGCCTCGCCAACCCGGGTGACTAAATCGGTGACCAATCTGTGTCTAATCTGCGGCCGTCTTGGGTGTCTGCATCATCTGCGGCTCTGGTGATAAGCTGCGACATGCTCGCTACTACCATCCCTGTCACCAAGACCACCGCTTCCCGGCTCACTCCTGACATCCGCGACAACTCGGCGTTCGGCGCGGTGTTCAGCGACCATCTGTTGGTGGCCGACTACGCCGATGGCAAGTGGGGTGAACCCAAGATCGTTCCCTACGGCGCCCAGATGATGGCGGCGGCTCCGGCTGTCGCCCACTACGGCCAGGGCATCTTTGAAGGCTTCAAGGCCTTTCCGCGCGCCGGCGGCGGCGCCGTGCTCTTCCGGCCCGACGCCAACCACGCCCGCATGAACCGGACCTGCCAGCGCATGGCCATGCCCGAGATTTCCGCGTCGGTCTTCGTGGATGGCGCGGCGGCGCTCGTGCAGCTCGATCGCAACTGGATTCCAGAAAGCGACGGCGCGGCGCTCTACATTCGTCCGGTCATGTTCGCCACCGGCGAACCGCTCGGCGTGCGGCCGTCCGATACGTTCCGCTTCATCATCGAGACCTGCCCCAGCGGCCCGTACTTCTCGGGCGCGGTGGACCTCATCGCCGAGGACTTCTACGTCCGCGCCTTCCCCGGCGGCACCGGCGCGGCCAAGTGCGGTGGCAATTATGCGGGCAGCATGCTGGCCGCGCTCGAGGCGCAAAAAAAGGGCTTCCACAACGTGCTGTGGCTCGACGGCATCGAGCGCAAGTGGGTGGAAGAGGCCGGCTTGATGAACGTGGTGTTCGTCATCGGCGGCACGGTGGTCACACCGCCGCTCGGCGGCACCATTCTGCCCGGCATCACGCGCGAGAGTGTGCTGATATTGCTGCGCGACATGAAGGTGCCGGTCGAAGAGCGCCGCCTCTCGATCGACGAAGTCTTCGAGGCGCACGCCAAGGGCACACTCGACGGCGCGGCGGGGGTCGGCACGGCCGCAGTGATCGCGCCGCTCGGCCGCCTTCGCCACAAGGATCGCGAGATCATCGTGAAGGCGCTGACGCCCGACTCGGTGCTGGCCAGGGTGGGCGCCGAACTAGAAGGCATTCGTTCGGGCCGCAGTGCCGACCGTCATGGTTGGCTGATGACGATTTAGGCTCCAAGCCCTCCGAAGTAGTGCCTACGGGTTGAGGCGAGCCGCCAGCGTCTTGGCAATCACCTCGCCGTGGAAGCGGCCGTTCTCAATGAACACGCTGCCGGTCTTCTTCCCGGCCATCTGTCCGCCGGCCACGAACAAGCCCGGCACGTTGGTCTCGTAAGTTTCCGTGCTGTACTTCGGCTCGAGCGTATCGGGATTGATGTCCACGCCCGCCCGACGCATGAAGTCCGGGTCCGCGCGATACCCCGTCAGCAGCAGCACCCCTTCCGCCGGCAACGTCTGGCCCGAGTCGAGCACGACGTCGGTCGGACGAATCTCGACGATGTTGGCATTGAAGTGAGCGGCGATCGACCCTTCCTTGACGCGGTTCTCGAGGTCGGGCTTCACCCAGTACTTGATCGAGTCGCCAAACGCCGCGCCGCGATGAACGATGGTCACGTGGCCACCGGCGCGATGGATCTCGAGCGCCGCCTCGGCCGCGGAGTTCTTGCCGCCGACAATCACCACGCGTTGCCGGTAATAGGGATGCGCTTCCTGGTAGAAGTGCGACACGTGCGGCAGGTCTTCGCCCGGGATGTTCAGCATCACCGGCGCGCCGTAATAGCCCATCGCGAGAACCACGTTGCGTGCCTCGCGCACGCGGGTCACGCCGCGCGCGTTGCGCGTGTGGACAAGAAACCCACCTGCCTCGCCGAAGCCGGCGTCTGCGCCGGCGAAGGCGGGTTCGACTTCCGTCACTTCTTCGAACAGTGCGACCTGCAACTGGAAAGTGTCGACCACTTTTCGGTAATACCGCAGCGCCTCGGTTCGCGTCGGCTTCTCGTACGGCGTAGTCAGCGGGATGCCGCCGATCTCTAACAGTTCAGGGGTGGTGAAGAACACCATGTTGAGGGGAAACCGCGCAATCCCGTCGACCAATGAACCCTTGTCGACGACGAGATAGTCGAGACCGAAATGTTTGGCGGCAATGGCGGTGGCGAGCCCCGAGGGACCTGCCCCGATGATGATGACGTCACGAACAGACATGTCTCCTAATTCTAGTCAGGGAACAGGGATCCGGGGTCAGGGATCCGGGCACAGCCCCCCGCTCCATGGTCCCTGATCCCGGTAAGATTCGCGCGAGGGTTCGTCATGTGATTCCTGAGCGTCGGCGCGGCCATCCTGATCGCCACTTCGGTGCTGCCGGCCCAAGCGCCTCAGGCACCTCCCCAGCATCTGGACGTGACGGCGCTCGATACCAACGGCCGGCAGGTCATCGACCTGAGCGCGCCGCAACCAGCAAGGCTGACGATCGACCAGGCGAACCTCGCCAAGTGGTCGAAGGCCTACACCGCGTCGAAGGGTGCCATGCAGCCGCTGGTGGCCGCCGCGTCCGTGATGGACAAGCCTTGGTCAATAATCGCGAAGGCCTCCGCCAGCTCCGCCTCGGTGATGCACAGTGGCGGATTGGTGAAGAACGTGTTCCAGCGGACGAAGGTGTACAGCCCCTCCTCGCGGAAGAACTTGCCAAGCGCCTGCATGGGCGGTGTCGTGCCATTGAACGGCGCCAGCGGCGCCATGGTCTTGCGGTCCTTGACCAGTTCGACGATGCCGAAAAGACCGATGGAGCGGACATCGCCGACGCAGGGATGCTTTGCTTTGAGTTCCGCCAGCATCTTCCCCATCACTGCGCCCATCGTCCTGGCGCGCTCGATCAGGTTGTCTTCTTCGTAGACGGCAATGGTTGCGAGCGCCGCGGCGCAGCCGAGCGGGTGGCTGTTGTACGTCAGGCCGCCGTAGAAGACCTTGTCCTTGAAGTAGTCGGCGAGCGAGCGGCGGAGCCCGACGGCGCCCAGCGGTACGTAGGCGCTGGTCAGGCCCTTCGCCATGGTGATGAGGTCCGGAACGATCTTCCAGCGATCGATCGCAAACCACTCCCCACAGCGACCGAAGCCCGACATCACCTCATCGCAAATCATCAGGATGCCGTGCTGGTCGCAGAGCGCGCGGACGCCCTCGAGATAGCCATCGGGCGGCACGTGGATGCCGTTGGTGCCGGTGACGGTCTCGATGATGAAGCCGGCAATGGTGTGCGGCCCCTCGAGCATGATGATCTCTTCGAGCTGCGCAAGCGCGTCGGCGCCCGAGTCGGTGCCCCGCTGCAATCCGTGATGCGGATGCGGCACGTGGATAATGCCGGGCATGCCGGGTTCCATGGCCCAGCGGCGAGGGTCACCGGTCATGGTGAGGCTGGCGCCAGTGCCGCCGTGATACGAACGATAGCGGGCGAGAATCTTGTGGCGTCCGGTCGCCAGGCGCGCGATGCGAATGGCGTTTTCATTGGCCTCGGCGCCGCCGTTGGTGAAGAAGAACACGTCGATGTCGCCCGGGCAGATGGCGGCCAGCTTCTGCCCCAGCTTCGCGCGCGCTTCGGTGGCCATGAACGGGTTGGCGTAGGCCAGCGTCGCCGCCTGATCCTGAATGGCCTTGATCACGCGCGGATCGCCGTGGCCGATGTTGACGCACATCAACTGGCTGTTGAAGTCGATGAAGCGCTTGCCCTCGGGCGTCCAGAAGTAGATGCCCTTCGATTTCGCCACGGCGATGGGATCGACGTGCGCCTGGGCAGACCACTCATAAAGCGAGTGCTGCTTGCAGAGCGCCACTATTTCTTGTCCGGTCATCGGGTCTCCAATGCAAACACGAAGATCACGAAGCGTCTGTTCCCTTCGTGTTGGTTCTCTTATTCGGCAAGGGTCAGTACTGCTAGCGCCAACACTTTCGTCGCCATCACGATATCCGCAGTCGAGCAGTACTCGTCAGGCTGATGAGCCATGGCCAACTCGCCAGGTCCATACGCCACACAGTGCGGCACACCCGCGATGCGATCGACGTGCTTCTGATCGTAGGTCCCCGGACTGGCGACCAGCGCCGCGGGCCGGCCCACCACGCGCGCGATCGCGTTGCTGAGCGCTGCAATCACCGGCGCATCCTCGGGCGCCCGCGTTGGCTCCACGATCATCCGGTCTTCAATCGAGAAGCGCACGTCCGGCATGCGCAATTGCGCCTTCGCCACCAGCCCGGCGATTTCGGCGCGCGTGCGGTCGAGACCTTCTTCGAGCAGGAACCGGCGATCGAACACGGCACGGCAGCGATCGGCGACGCACGGACTGGGTGTCTCGTCCACCGCCTGGCCGCCGTCGATGCCGTTGATGTTGATGGTGGCGCGGCGCGATCCCTCGGGGACGACGGGCATGGTGGTGATGCGGCCGGCCAGGGCCGGACCGAGCTCGTCGCGCACCAGGTCGAGCAGGTGCGACATGCCCTCGATGGCGCTGACGCCCAGATACGGCATGCTGCCGTGCGCAATGTGGCCCACGGCCACCACCTCGAACCAGTAGACGCCGCGATGGCCGACGCACACGCGGTCGACACCAAACGGCTCGGGGATGATCACGGCCTTGGTCCGCTCGCGCGAGATCCAGTGGTGCTCGGCGAGCCACGCCACCCCGGCGAAGCCACCGCTTTCCTCGTCCACCGTGCCACTGATCTCGATCGGCGCCGCATGCGTCACGCCCGCACGCCTGATGGCTTCGGCCGCGAACACCGCGGCCGCCAGGCCCGCCTTCATGTCGCAGGAGCCACGGCCGTAGAGGCGGCCATTCAGAATTTCTCCACCGAACGGGTCGCGAGTCCAACCCAGGCCGGCCGGCACGACATCGAAATGGCCATTCAAGTGGATGGCCGGTATCTTCACCCGCCCCTCGTGGCGGCCGACGATGTTGATGCGCGGATGTCGGGCGGTGTGCTCCGCCTTGCCGATCGCGGGGAGCAAATGGACATCCGCGCCATGCCCGCGCAGCTGATCGCCGATGGCGTGCGCGCACGCTTCATACTCCTCGCCCGGCGGGTTGACGGTGGGAATGCGCACCAGCCGGGCGGCGAAGTCCACAATCTCGTCGGCAGCGCGGTCGACTTCGGCGAGGATTTGATCGATGTCACAGTCTGGCACCGCTGCATTTTATCTCGTATCATGGGCTGATATGTTCAGACTTGATGGCAAGACTATTGCGGTGATCGGCGCGGGCTCCGGCATCGGCCAGGCCGTCGCACTCGGCGTCGCTCAACAGGGTGGCCACACCATCTGCCTCGATCTCAACGCCGCCAGCGCGGCAGCCTCCGCAGAGATGATCGCCAAGGCCGGCGGTTCGGCCGATGCGGGCCGCGTCGACATCGCCGACGAGGCCTCGGTGCGCGACGCCCTCGCCACTGCCCTGCACCACCGGACCGGACTCGACGGCCTGGTCTGCACGCCGGCGATCAATGTCCGGAAGACCATTCTCAAATACACCGGCGAAGAGTTCGATCGCGTAGTCAGTGTGAACCTGCGCGGCAACTTCAACGTGCTGCAGGCGGCCGGCCAGTTAATGGTCCCCCAGAAGTCCGGCAGCATCGTGCTGTTCTCGTCGATCCGTTCGCTCGTCACCGAGCCGGGCCAGTCGGTTTACTCGATGACCAAGGCCGGCATCGTGCAGCTGGTGCGCACGGCCGCCACCGAATGGGGCGACCAGGGCGTGCGCGTGAATGCCGTGGGACCGGGCGTGACCGAGACGCCGCTCACGGCGCCGATCAAGGCCCAGCCCGAGTGGTACCAGGCGTATGCCGACAAGACGCCGATGAAACGCTGGGCGACGGCTCATGAAATGGCCGGGCCGACAGTGTTCCTGCTGTCGGATGCCGCCAGCTACGTGACAGGCACCATCCTGTTCGTCGATGGCGGATGGCTCGCGAATGACGGACGGTTTACACCGCCGGGGATGTAGGCTGGCCAAGGTTGTCGCCAATGGGGAGTCACCGCATGAACGTGTCAATTGCCGCGTTGGGGCTGTGCGCCGTGGTGGCGCTTGCGCCACTGAGGGCGCAGACGCCCGCACCCGGACCGTCGAACCGCACCATCACCGCCGTGCCCGGCATCAAGGTGGGCCACCACACTCTGGCCGAGCGCCCGACCGGATGCACGGTCATTCTGGTTGACGGCGAAGGCGCGATCGGCGGTGTCTCGCAGCGCGGCGGCGCCCCGGGCACGCGCGAAACCGATCTGCTCGACCCCGCCAACACGGTCGACAAGGTCAACGCGGTGGTGCTGTCAGGCGGCAGCGCCTTCGGGCTCGACGCCGCCACCGGCACGGTGCGCTGGCTCGAGGAACATAACATCGGCTGGGACGTGCGGATTGCCAAAGTGCCGATCGTGCCCGCCGCTATCCTGTTCGACCTGCCGACCGGCGGCAATCCGAAGATTCGGCCGACCGCCGACTGCGGCTACCGCGCCGCGGCCGGGGCGGCCGCTTCGCCGGTGCTCGAAGGGACGATTGGCGCCGGCGCCGGCGCGACCGTTGGCAAATCCGGCGGGCCAGGCCGCTCGATGAAGGGCGGATTGGGCAGTTACAGCATCACGCTGCCTAGTGGCCTCAGCGTGGGCGCCATCGTCGCCGTCAACGCGGTCGGCGACATCATCGACCCCGACACCGGCCACGTGGTGGCGGGCGTGCGCAATCCCGACGGCAGCCTCGCCGATGCGCGAACGCTGCTGCGCACCGGGCAGACCGGCCCCCGCCCACGCGCCGTCGAAAACACCACCATCGGCCTGGTGGCCACCAACGCGCGGCTGACCAAGGCGCAGGCGCATCGCATGGCGCTGATGGCCGACGATGGGCTCGCGCGGGCGATCTTCCCCGCGCACACGCAGGGTGACGGTGACACGGTGTTCTCGCTGGCCACCGGTCAGTGGACCGGTGAGGTGGACATCACCCAGATCGGTGCTCTGGCCGCTGACGTCATGGCGCGGGCAATCGTGCGAGGAGCAATCGAGGCAACCGGCCTTCCCAACATCCCGGCCGTGCGCGACCTGAAGAAAAAAGGAGTGAGCCAATGACACGCTGTTCCCCGATCGCCTCAGCCCTTCTCGCCCTGCTGCTCGCGGCGCCGGCCGCGGCGGTGGCGCAATCGACCGGACAGGTGAACGGCATCGTGACCGACACGACCGGCGCGGTCCTGCCGGGCGTCACGGTGGAGGCGACCAGCACCGCCACCGGCGCGGTGCGCACCGCCGTCACGAGTCGCGACGGGCTCTACACCATCCCCCTGCTGCAGCCGGGCGGCTACATCGTTAAAGCGTCGCTGTCGGGCTTCCGGAACGCGGTCCGCGATGGCGTGCGGGTCACGGTGACCGAAACCTCGCGCGTGGCGTTTGAACTCCAGGTCGGCCAGTTGACCGACACGATCACCGTCACCGCCCAGGCCAATCTGGTCGAGACCAGCAACGCGACGCACGGCATCGTGATCGACGAGCGGAAGGTGGTGGACCTGCCGCTGAACGGCCGCAACTTCACGCAGTTGGGGACACTCATCCCGGGCGTGGTGGCGCCGCCGGGCGGTCTGGGCGGGCAGTCGGGCGATGCTACGCCTGGCGGCTTCGGCAACGCCACCGGCGGCTTCAACGTCAACGGCATGCGCAACCAGTCCAACAATTTCCTCATGGACGGCGCCACCAACAACGACACGTTCAACACCGGCTTCGTGCTGCGCCCGCCCCCCGACGCGATCGAGGAATTCAAGATCCTGACCCATGCCTTCTCGGCCGAATACGGCCGCAACGCCGGCTCGGTGGTGAATGTCGTCACCAAGTCGGGCAGCAACACGCTGTCGGGGGCGGCGTGGGAGTTCAACCGCGACGATGCGCTGCAGGCGCGCAACTACTTTGCGCCGCAGAATCAGCCCAAGCCCGTGCTGAAGCAGAACCAGTTCGGCGCCGCCCTCGGTGGTCCGCTGCTCCGCAACCGGCTGTTCGGATTCGGTTACTACGAGGGCTACCGCAACGACAGCGGCATCACCCAGAACATCCTGGTGCTCTCCGAGGCGCAGCGGCGCGGCGACTTCTCGGCGCAGGCCGGCGCCATTCGCGACCCGCTGACCGGGCTGACCTTCCCGGGCAACGTCATCCCGGCCGGCCGCATCAGCCCCGCGGCCGCGAAGCTGTTGAACGAGTTCGTCCCGTTGCCCAACTCGCCCGGCAACCGCTACATCGTCTCGCCGACGGTGAACGATGTGCGCGACCAGTTCGGCGTGCGGTTCGACTACCAGATGTCCGCGAAGCAGTCGCTGCTGGGCCGCTACATGCGCAGTGACACCGCGCGTCTCACGCCGCGGGTGATCGCCGCCGTCGACCAGCGCGCCCTGGCCACGCTGCAGGACGCCATGGTGTCGCACAACTACGTGATCAGCTCGAACGTCATCAACCAGGCCCGGTTCTCGGTCAACCGGATCAGCGCCAACCCGGCGGTGACGAGCGGCCTCAGTCCGCGCGACTTCGGCATCAACCTCGCCAACACCAACCCCGCGGCGCCCGGTCTGCCGTCGATTGCCGTCCAAGGCTTCTTCGGCGGCGGCACGGCCGCGCTCGGGGATCCGCAGCAGCCGTTTGTCGACCGGGTCAACCACGTCTGGCAGATCGCCAACGACCTGACGTGGATTACCAGCCGTCATTCATTCAAGGCCGGGCTCGACCTGCGGCGCGAGGCGATGAACATTGCCTTCATCAACCGCCCCAACGGCGACCTCACCTTCAGCGGCGGTCTCGCTGGCAATGCCGCGGCCGACTTTCTTCTGGGCGCCCCGGCGCAAGTGCGCGCCACCACAACACAGGCGGTCCAGGATGGCTATGGCTGGCTCTATGCCGGCTATGCGCAGGACGAGTTCCGCGTCACGCCGCAGCTGACGCTGAGCCTGGGCATTCGCTACGAGCTGCCGATGCCGTTCATCGACCAGAACGACGCCATTACCGGTTTCCGCACGGGGGTGAAATCGCAGAAGTACCCCGCCGCGCCGGCCGGGCTGGTCTATCCGGGCGACCCCGACGTCCCTCGCGGTGTTGTCCCCACTGACAAGAACAACGTGGCCCCGCGCATTGCGCTGGCCTGGGATCCGTTCGGTGACGGCAAGACCAGCGCACGAGCGGCGATCGGCGTGTTCTACGACGCGCTGGCCGGCCAGGGCGATTTCTTCCAGAGCGGCGTGCTGTCGCCGCCATTCACTCCACTGATCGAGCTGAATGCGCCGGCACCGATCTCGCTGGCCGACCCGCTGGCTGCGGTCGCGGGCCCGCCTAACCCATTCCCGCCCGCCCTGACGATCATCGGGTGGGGCGACGACTTCAAGTCGCCGTACGCCCACCACTTCAACGTCGGCGTCCAGCGCCAGGTGCTCGGCAGGGTCGGCACCGAAGTGGCGTATGTCGGCTCACGCGGCCACCACCTGCCGATGTTCATGGAGCTGAACCCGGGCCTCTACCTGCCGGGCCAGACCGCTCGCGGCGCGCGCCTCATGCCCGCGTACGCGCTGGTGCGACCGACGTTTCCGATCGCGCAATCGTGGTACGACTCGCTGCAGACCAGCGTCCGCATGCTCCCGACCCGCGGGCTGAACTTCCTCGCCAGCTACACGCTCGGCAAGACCACCGACCACGTGTCCGGCCTCAACATCGGTGGCGAGTCGCGACCGGTATTGCCGGTGGTGCAGGGCGACGAGGCCAGCCTCGAGCGCGCGCTCGCGATCGAGAAGGGTCCGGCGCTGTTTGACGCCCGTCATCGCGTGGTCCTCAGTTTCGGCTACGAGCTGCCGCGGTTGGCCGATCAGTCCCCGCTCGTACGCCTGGTGGCCGGTGGGTGGCAACTGAACGGCATTTACCAGGCGCAAAGCGGTTTCCCGCTGACCGTCACCCAGGGCGCGGTGCTCGACATCCGCTACATGACGTCGCGCCCCGACCTGACCTGCGACGCGAACGCCGGCGCCAAGACTACCGCCCAGTACTTCAACACCGCCTGCTTCACCACCTTGACGCTGGCGCAAACCGGCGAGCGTCCAGGTAACGCCGGCCGCAACAGCGTTCGCGGACCGGGATTCCAGCGCACCGATTTGTCGATCTTCAAGAACGTCGATTTTGCGGGACGACACCGCGTGCAGATCCGCATCGAGGGTTTCAACCTGTTTAATCAGGCGCGATTCGGCCAACCCAATGGCGTCATCGGGTCGGCACTATTCGGACAGATCACCACGGCCGAGGACGGACGGATCGTGCAGCTGGCGTTGAAGTACCGGTTCTAGAAGGGTTCAGAAGCGATCGGAGAGAAGAGTTCGATGGTTCGCACTCGGCCACAACTGATCGGTGTGCCCTACGACGCCAGTTCGTCGTTCCTGCGCGGCTCGGCGGCCGCACCGCCACTGATCCGTCAGGCGCTCTGGTCGCCGGCGGGGAACCAGTCCACCGAGAACGGCGCGGACCTCGCCGGCCTGACCGACGCAGGAGACTTGACGCTATCGGAGACGCCGGCGGAGGCGCGTGAGCAGATCGAGATGGGCATCGGCGCCCTGCTGGCCGACGGCTTCCAACCGATTGCACTCGGCGGCGACCACTCCGTCACCCATCCGATCCTGCGGGCGGTGGTGACCCAGCGTCCGGCGCTGACGATCCTGCACATTGACGCGCACGGCGATCTCTACGACGAGTTCGAGGGCGATCGCTATTCGCACGCCTGTCCGTTCGCCAGAATTCTGGAGGATTGTCGGGGTGTGAAACTGGTGCAGGTGGGCATCCGCACACTGACGCCACATCAGCGCGAGCAGGTGGCACGGTTCGACGTGAACTGCATCGAGATGCGCCACTTCGCGGCTGGCGCCCGGCCGGCCATCGACGGCCCGGTCTACATTTCGGTGGACCTCGACGGCATCGATCCGGCGTTCGCACCAGGCGTGTCCCACCGTGAACCGGGCGGCCTGACCGTGCGCGAGGTGCTGACGATGATTCACCAGCTCGCCGGCCCAATCATCGGCGCCGATGTCGTCGAGTACAACCCCAGACAGGACATCGGCGGCGTCACCGCGGCGGTGGCCGCCAAGATCACGGGCGAACTGGCCGGCCAGATGATGAGCGGTCCCGCCGTGAAATAGAATGCGCCGGTGCGCTATACCCGTGAGTTCCTCGGCGTGGCTGAATCCCCGATGGTCACGATCGCGACGGCGGCCGAGGCCATGCCGGGGTCGATCAAACTTTGCTACGGCGAGTCGGACCTGCCGACGCCGGCCTTCATCTGCGAGGCGGCTGACGCGGCCCTGAAGGCCGGACACACGTTCTACACCCACACCGCCGGCTGCACCGAGCTGCGCCAGGCGATTGCCGACAAAGTCCACGCGTTACACGGTGTGACCTACGCCGCGTCAGAGATCATGAGCACCGTCGGGGCCTCGATGGCCATCTACGCCGCCATCCGCGCGGTCATCACTCGCGGCGACAACGCCGTCATCGTCTCGCCCGCCTACGCGATCTTCTCGAATGGGGTGATCATGTCGGGTGGTGAACCGCGCCCGGTGCCGCTGGCCCGCGAGGGCGTACGCTACCGGCTCGACCTCGACCGGTTGCGCGCCGCCATCGATCGCCGCACGCGCCTGATCGTCGTGAACAGCCCGTCGAATCCCACCGGCTGGATGATCGGCGTCGAAGAACAACGCGCGCTGCTGGAGCTGGCGGCGCAGCACGACCTGGTCATCCTGGCGGATGAAGTCTACGAGCGGCTGGTGTATGACGACAAACCTCAAGGTTGGTCGCCACGAGTCGCTGCCAGTGTCGCGCCGTCATTCGCGCGGGTGGCTGGTAACCGCGATCGCCTGATCGTGGTCAACAGCTTCTCGAAGACCTACAACATGACCGGCTGGCGCCTGGGGTGGGCGCAGGCCAGCGAGGCCACCATCACGACGATGTACCGTGCGGTCGAGTTCATGACCTCGAACCCGTCGGCCATGGTGCAGCAGGCTGGCATCGTCGCGCTGCGCGATGGCGAGCCGCACCTCAAGGACTTACGCGCGCACTACGCCAGCCGGCGCGCGCAGGTGACCGCCGCGCTGTCGGCAATACCGCAGGTGTCGCTACCAGAACCACAGGGCGCGTTCTATGCGTTTCCGCAGATTGCCGGGCTCACTGACTCAACGGCGTTCGCGACGCAGCTCTTGCGCGGCACCGGCCTGGCGCTGGCACCGGGAGTGGGGTTTGGATCGTCGGGAGAGGGCTGCGTGCGGATCTGCTTTGCGGCCAGCGAAGCGACGGTGACGGCGGCCCTCGAGAAGTTTCGCAACTTCCTGACAACCGCCGTCGCTTAACTATTTCGCCATCTTGCGCGCGTACTGCAGTTCAGGACGTTCGGTGCCGGCATCCTTGGACATCGCGACAATCTGCCGGTAGTAGCCCTTCGCCTTGGTCTGCTGTTTGGTCGCTTCCGCCGCCTTGCCGGCGCCGTAGAGCGCGAGGAAGCGGTTCGGTTCTTTCTTCGCCACGGCTTCGAACGCGACCAGTGCTTCCTTGGCGCGGCCGGCCTCGAGCAGCATGAAGCCAAACATTTCGCGGGCCGGGGCCAGCGGGCCAGGCGTGACCGCCGACTTGTCGGTCTTGTCCTCGGCGTCGGCCACCGCCGACATCGCGACGATCGCGTCAGCCTGCTTCCCCTCGGCAAACATCACCCACGCCTCGGCGCCGCGACGCTGGAGGTCGACCTGTTCGGTCCAGTAGGCGTCCTTCATCGCGATCTCACGATCGCGCAACGCGGTGAGGCGCACGATGTCCGCCGCCGCTTCCGCGGGCTTGCCTGAGCGCGCAAAGCCGACCGCGCGGGCGAAGTGCGTGATGGCTTCGGTGTACGGCGTGTTGGCGGCGGGCCAGGGCTTCAGCAGCATGGCGTCGGCCCACTGGCTGCGCTCCAGCGCATAGCGCGCGGGAATGGCGGCCAGGGCGAAGGTATTGGCGCCGCCGGCGTCAGCCGCGCCTGGCGCCGCGGCCGCTTTCGCGCCCACGGACTGGGCGTGCTCGACCACCGCCTTGGCTTGCATGTCCATGCCCATCTGCAGGTAGGCATAGGTCATGTAGTCGCGCGCGTGCAGGCCTTCGCCAAGGCCGCCGCCACTCTTGTCGGCCTCGGCCGACGAGCGGATGTTGGTGGCGACCGACTCGTCCCATGCACCAACGCGCGTGAAGGTGTGCGACGGCATGTGTAGCGCGTGCGGCACCGACGGCGCGATGTCGGCGTAGGCGCGCGCGGCCGGCAGCGCCTTGGCAGCCAGCGCCGGCACGTCATAGGCGTGAATAATGTAGTGCGCCAGGCCGGGGTGATTAGGCATCTTCTTGTAGAGCGGCTCGAGAATCTCGGCGGCCTTCAGGTTCTGCGCGAAGGTCTTGTCGGTCGGCAGCGCGGTCTGCGCAATCGCCAGCGCCCAGAAGATGCGGGCTTCCACGTCGTCCCTGTTCTGGGCTGACACCAACTCCGTGGCGCCTTCGTAGGCAACCACCCGCGCGCGCTGGGTGGTGACGTCGGCACTGGAGAAGAGGCCGGCCACCGCGTCGATGAAACCCTTCTCCCGCGGCGTCGGCGTGCCGGTGGCTTGCGCCTTTTCAATCGCCGCCTTGCCGTTGGCGATGGTCGCCGCCGCGCGCTGGCCGGCGAACGGGTTGCCCCAGTAGGTCAGCGCGATCCCCCAGTGCGCCATCGCGCACGTGGGGTCTTTCTTGCTGATCGCCTGGAACAGCGCGCGCGCTTCGGGGAACCAGAAGGAGTGGAGTTCGGCCACGGCGAGGTTGAAGTCGTCTTTGACATCAGGACTGCAGGAGGTCTGGAAGTTGACCGTCCCCGCCCTGACCGCGCCGGGCTTGGCGGCGTGATCGTGTTGTTCGGTTTGCGCCCACGCCGGCGAGGCCAACGCGAGCCCGACACACAGACAACCAGCCGCTACGTTCAGTCGCATCATCACGCTCTCCTTCAGGGATTCATGGGTCAGGGACAGGTACCACTTAGGATAACCCGCTTCAATGCCGACCGAACATCTCGGCAATTGACCATTCGCGTCGGCAGGCGCCAGTTCAGCACCGGTTTCAGCCCACTGCGTAGTCCCCGTGCAAAAGCGCAAAAATCCCCGTAAAATCTTGCGAAGTTAATCACTTACGGGCCGTGATCTTGACAGGCACCACCTCTCTAGAGCCCGAACGTTTAGCGAGGAACTCACATGCACGCGCCAGTTAAGTACGCGGAAAAGGGATTGTCGATCGCCGCCAATGGGGTGTGGCAGGTCTTTTCGCAGCTCAACAAGATCAGTCAGAACCCGTCGATGACGCCGCGCTGGTCGGACAAGCCGCTGCTGAAGTCGCACCAGAAGACGAAGCCGCCCCTCGGCTGGCCGCGACAGACCGACTCTCTGTGTCCGACGTGCGTGCGCGAAGCGCGCCAGGCCATTCTTGATGGCACGCGTCCGCTCGACACCCTGCTTAACGAAAAGGTCGGCGAGATCAAGGCGACCATCGACGAGAAGGACGGCAAGATCGTGATGATGAAGGACTGCCCCATCCACGGGCACTTCGAAGACACGATGGCCATCGACACCGCCTTCTTCAAGCACCTGGAAGAAGTGTTCCCGGGCCGCGACATTCGCGCCCACAACGACGAGAAGCTGCACAACCACGGCAGCTCGACCATCAAGCACGGCCGCGGCTCGGTGCTCACGGTCGACCTGACCAACCGCTGCAACATGATGTGCGACCCATGCTTCATGGACGCCAACCAGGTCGGCTTCGTCCACGAACTGAGCTGGGAAGACATCAAGACGGTGCTCGACAACGCCATCACCATCAAGCCCAAGCGGCAGATGTCGGTGCAGTTCTCGGGTGGCGAGCCGACGCTCTCCCCCTATTTCCTCGACGCGGTGCGCTACGCCCGCAAGGTCGGTTACGCGTCGGTCCAGGCCGCGACCAACGGCATTGAGTTCGCCAAGAGCCCCGACTTTTCGAAGGCGGCGGCGGAAGCAGGCCTGCGCTACGCCTACCTGCAGTTTGACGGTATCGGCAACGCCGCCAATGCGCACCGCCGGGTCGGCAACCTGTTCGACGTCAAGCTGCGCGCGATCGAGAACCTCCACAGCGCCGGCGTCGACATCGTGCCGGTCGTGACGATCGTCAACGGCGTTAACAACGAGCAGGTCGGTCGCATCATCGAGTTCGCACTCGACAACCCCAAGCGGATCAACTTCCTGTCGTTCCAGCCGGTGAGCTTCACTGGCCGCGACGAAGAGATCACGCCCGAGCGCCGTGCCGCGCAGCGCTACACGCTGTCGCACCTGGCGCACGACGTGAAGAACCAGACCGGGATCGGCGAGCCGATCCGCGACTGGTTCCCGATCTCGTTCATGGGCACGTTCACCGACTGGGCGGACGTGGTCAAAGGGCCCGACAGCGATTGGGGCAACCTGACCTGCGGCTGCCACCCCAACTGCGGTATCGGCATGGCGCTGATGATCGACAAGGAAACCAAGGAGGCGGTGCCGGTCACCGCATTCCTCCGCGCGGAACAGCTGGCGGCCGACGTCGCGGCGGTCAACGACGCCGCGCGCGGCAAGTTCCTGACCATCGCCGGCATGGTGCTGGCCCTGGCCCGCAACTACGATCCGTTCAAGGCGCCCACGCACTTCAAGCTGAGCGACTTGTTGAAGAAGTTTGACAAAACGTTCGGCGCCACCAAGCACGACTACGGCAGTGTCGACGGCAACCGCACCAAGGCCGACATCGACAAGCGGCGCGCCGACCGTTGGAACTTCCTGTTCATCGCCGGCATGTGGTTTCAGGACCTGTTCAACTACGACTTCCGCCGCACCGAGATGTGCATTATCCCGTATGCCACGCAGATGGGTGAAATCTCCTTCTGCGCCTACAACACCGGCATCGGCTGGCGCAACATCATCGAGAAGATGCACATGACGGCGACGCTCACCAAGTGGTACGACGAGCACGGCCGCCACGAAATCTTCGCCGGCAACAAGTCGGTGCCGCTCACGAGCAGCGAGCACACGCTGAAGCTCAATGCCGAAGCGGTGGCCGCTGGCATCCAGACCGACCTCGACGATCTCGGCATCGCCAAGAATTCGCGCGACGAGAAGATCGCGGCGCAAAAGAAGAAGAACATGACCCCCGACGAGCTGCGCCATCACGCCGAGATGGAACAGCTCTACCGCAAGGAAGTGCTCAAGGAACAGCCGGGCGTGCCGATGCTGCAGATTCAGGGCCTCAAGAAGGCCCAGCAGCCGACGACGCACTAGTGACGTTTGCCACAGCGGACACCGAGAAGCGTTTCTCGGCATCCGCTGTGGCCAATCCCTGGTAGAAACTAAACTTTACCGCCAGCTGCATGACCCGCGGCTGATCCGCATTCAACAAGCTCTGCCGCGGCTGGCCGAAGGTCGTCGAGTTCAGCTGGCCGTTGCACGCTCCGAAGTTGGCGTGGTTGGTCAGGTTGAACATCTCGACGATGCCGGTCACCTTGGTGCTGCCCGGCAGGTTGATGTCCTTCGAAAAGCGGACGTCGATGCGGTGCAACGGCAATCCCTGCAGGGCGTTTCTGGGTGCCACCTGGCCAGGGGCAATCGTCGTCGGGTCGTTGAAGCGACCGAGCACCGCGATGACCTCACTGTTGGTCGGCGAGGTAACGACCGATGCGGGAACCGTAGTCGGTACCGTTCCCGAATTCAGGCGCGCGGTCCCGGTGTGGCCTCTTGGACCAAGGCGGGTGTGGTGGAAACCAACAGAACGACGGCGGTAACAAACGCGACGACACAGGCAGGCATCGCGAACTCCCCTGATCTGCCACAAGCACAGTGCGAGTTGCCGTCAACCGAGACGA
>SXGR01157676.1_pt1 | contig 43439 bp, 60 predicted proteins | sample 3174711 | NCBI WGS metagenome assembly SXGR01 (sample SAMN11356860, study PRJNA531348) | freshwater metagenome | isolation source: freshwater sample F1-60 | place: China: Fuxian Lake, Yuxi | collected 2017-12-25
GGGATCAGAATTAGGCTACATCAGAAAATATTTGACTAGCGGTCTGTTTCCAATGCCGCGATCCGCCATTTCTCTTACTGGTGTAACAAATACCGTAACGACAACGACTCTAGGAAATACTTACGAAGCTTCTTCAACCACAATCAATGCAGGGACCGGTGGCGTTACACTAGACTCAGCTGGTGATGTTGTTATAGATTCAGATGCATCAGGTCATATATATTTTAAGAGTGAGGGATCAGAATTAGGCTACATCAGAAAATATTTGACTAGCGGTCTGTTTCCAATGCCGCGATCCGCCATTTCTCTTACTGGTGTAACAAATACCGTAACGACAACGACTCTAGGAAATACTTACGGAGCTTCTGTAACCACAATCCACGCAGGGACCGGTGGCGTTACACTAAATGGCAATGGCGCCACAACAACGATAACGGGACATACATCTGGCAATGCAGAATTATATGCAGGCTCTGCAGAGATCGGCACGTGGCCCTCTAATTCTGCATTCGCGATGTTTGGACACAGCAACTTAAATCATTATTCTACCGACGATTATTATGCGCTATTACAAAAATCTGACGGAAATACATACCTTAATTGTGCACCCGGTGCAGATCTTTACCTAAGATACGCAAATAATACGACTAGTAGAATTCATATTGACGGTACAGGAATTGGATTTTTTGGTGTTAATCCTGTTACTCGCCAGACGGGTGGCGCGGTGTCTGCTGACGCTACATACAGCGCAACTGAACAGAATATGATAAATACGATGTGGACCGCTCTTCGAAACTATGGATTACTCACTTAATAACTTGGTTGAATAATCGATTCAAGTAACTTATAGCCGAGATCGATATTTTTTCTTTCGTTTTAATGTAAATTTGCTGGATCAATTTTATGATTGTCTTTTTTTTCTTGAGTATCCCTCGCAGCGAACAATTCCCCTATATCAAACTTATGTTTTGATTTAGGCGTTAATCTTGATCGTCTTATGTCTGCAGTGATGCCACCCTTAAATGAAATCGTGTCCTCTATTGTCCAGCCGCTATAGACTCCGATGATATTATCTAGAGATGACGATTTTGTCTTCATGGTTTTAGCTAGCCTTATTTGATCAACGCGCAAAATGCGATGATCATCGTCGATGTACTCGCAACCCATCCACTCAATTTCCATAATTTCATCAGGTCTAAGAAGTATGATAGAACCCAAATCTGGATCGACTCGATTATTGTTCTGAAGCACAGGATCGTGTAACCAAACGTAAAGAGATTCTGGGCTATTGAATACGGGAAATTTCTTTTCGGTCGCGCCTTTGTTGATCGTGATTCTAATTTTTTTCACGATGCTAAATTACTCCAGATTATGATTAATTTGTCACTCGTCTTCACATGTTCATGAATCTTGTGGGTATACGGCGCCCCGAGCGCCGTGGGCGCTATATAAATATTGTTTTTTAATTTTTGTAGTACTACAAAAGATAATATTTTTTGCTTTGTTGGGGAGGGAAGATGTGACATGGTAATTAAATGGATTTTAGATTGTTGGTAATTTTATTAATTAGTTCTTCTTCGTCTGGTCCAAGAGCGGCGCATAAAATTGTATGGTCGTCTTCGGGTTTGGCCATTGGATCAGTAATGATGTGTACGCTAACACCTAGTAATTCTGCTTGAAAAACTAGATTACTAATCGCGTGCTGTGAATCGATGCCCAAGATTATCGGTATCGTCGTACCTCGAAGCCATTCGACTTCTTCTTGTGATAATTTGACGTAGAGTTCGTCGTGACGCTGAGCCTCGTTGTTTTCTGTCAAAAATTTATTTGCAACAACGGCTGCTAAAGAGATTAATTTTGATTTACGTAATTTGAGGTCTTTTCTTACGACTATGACTTGTTTTATATTTTTCATATATCATTGCCGCGCATTATAGTGTTATCTTTATTTCGTTTAGGCGCTTTGTATACGTTCGTATTCTTTCATTTCTCGTCGCAGCTCAGTTCTAGTCTCCTCCAAAATTTTGCCCAACCAATTTTCTCCTACGCCTCTACAAATACCCCAAAAACTATCATTCCACTTGTTATTGTGAACTAATTTGATCTCGCCAGTTTCTAAAAGCTTATGACCTAAAAACGGATTTTCAAATTTTTGTTCGATAAAAGATCTCATCAGTTGAATTTTAACTTGATCCCAATCGGATCTAAGAACAATACAACGCCCAAGTTTTTTTGCCTCTATGGGTGTTTTCGCTTTTCTAATTAATTCCCTAACAGATTCATCAAGCGTTTTATGCGCTTGATAAGCGTGTTCGCATGTTTTATATTGTTTTCCATCTATCCAAATAGAGGCTTCATAAAAATTATTTAGAAAAGAATACTTTCCTACAAATTTATCAATTATTTCCACTGTTGACATTGTCAATTGGTTTTTTAATATTTGTGTTTAAAGATTTTATATTATTCACCAATAATTATCGTGTGTTTGTGTTGTGATAATCATTAATGATTATTTTCGTTTATGGTCAATGGTTATTTGCGATACTTAATTCATATCGCTTAAATCGAAAATGTTATAATACAATTTTGTCAATTCGAGATTTTGTATAAATTCCAAAAACGTAGAAATTATATTAAATTATTTATAAATGCCGCTGGATCGATCAAACAAACGGTTCATAAATTTAAACATCTATAAGATTAGTATTCAGGAGATTCTCTACATGGACAATAAACAAAAATCTAGAAAAGAAATTCTTATTGAGGAAATTGATGAGCTTAATCATCTAATAGAGGATTATCGTCGATTAAAAAAAGACTGTTCGAGATTACGTCACGAATTAATTCAATTAATAATGGAACTCGATAGTCTTGAACAAGATAACGAATACGAGGAAAGCTGAAGAGCAAAAAACCACCCAGTGTAGGCGATTTAGTCGCACTTTGTAGTATAGAAAAATTATTTTCTATGTCTATGTGGTCATCGTGGGATGATGCTAAAGAAAAGTTTTTAATCAATTGGCCGTTTATTGTCGGCCGTATTTATCGTGACGAGGTGGCGTTAGTACTATGTCTTGATAATGATGCCTCTGGTGCTAAAATTTATACGCAGCGTAATATAATCGGTTGGATTAGTACGAATTATTTAACGGTGATCCCGGTGGGAGTCGAACCCACTTCATTCAAACTTAAATAAGTTTTGAATATTCCGAGCCGCGGAACTACGAAATCGAATGCAATCATTTTAAACGGTGATTGCGATCCGCTACGAATATTCGTATTTTATTGCTTTTTGACTGACTCTGTTGAAGTCGTAGAAGGAGCTGTTGGCACGACGGTCAACGGCGTGCCAGACGCTGAAAGCGTAGCTGACGCTGAAGGAGTAACAGTGACACCTGTGACGTCGACGTTAGTCGTGCTAACGGTGGCAGAAGTAGCCAAGTCTGTTGTCGCAGTAGCGGCCGTAGATACCGTTTTGTCTAATTCGACAGTGACCGACTTTTCTTCACTCTTGCAGTTAAGTAATGTTACTGCGCAAAGCATTAATAATATATTTTTCATTTTTGTTTATTCCTGTATCGTCCTCTTTGGACGTGCCTAAATATACGCTAATTTTAAAAATTATATCAATAAGTTTTAAAATTTTAATTCGTGTAATTCGTTTTAGCGATCATGCGCCATATAACTATTTGACATGTCGATGTTAAAAAAAATATTAAAATTCTGCTCAGACGGATCGTCGTGGATATTGTATAGGATACATCACAAGCTAGAACATCTTTCGTTCGCCGAGTTAAAGAACGCCACTGTTAAAGGAGGCCCTCCTCTCCTCGTCATCGTTTTGATTTGGGAGCTAACAGAAGATATTTTATTTCCTTCATTATTTTGTTTTCTTGGAAATAAAGTACATCCTACTTTCTATGCATTGGTCCCAGCGTCTTTATTACTATGTCTCCACTGGCTAGCCGTGCCTATTCTATGGGGATTGTGGACGAAAATCAAAAAGAAATAAAATATTTTCTTAACATTACTTGTGATTGGTATGAATTGAACATTCATTGAATCGTTGATTATATACTGAAAATAATTTCACAAAAAGTACAAATACTTTTTTGAATTCATACAAAGGAATAAAAATGACGCCAGAGACACAAAACCCAGATCCAAGTACGGTTCTATGTAAGGTTATTGATGTTAATCAAGCCGTACAAAATTCTTTCAAGAAATTTTTAGATTCCGAAGGTAAAACGCTCGATGAGCTAGCAAATATTCTTCGAGACGAAATGTCGCAAATCGAACTCTTCGTCTCAAGTGCTGGAGAATTGACAGCTTAGTTTGTTTGGTCAAATAGTGTTGCGAGCATATTCGCTCGAAGGATACTTTGCACCAGCACCAAATCATTGACTTAATTGTGCATACGATTTTTAAAGTCTGACGCCACTCAGGCTCAGGCTCAGGCTTCGGCCCGATAAGAAATCGTATCTACTCTCATAATTCATAATAAACTTATGAAACTCGGTAGTTTGTGCATCGCTCACACACGTACCGTTACTTGTAGAATCAAAAATTCGACCGTCATGGCGATATCCAATTGAGAATGTTGATAACACGGACTTATTAATATATCTGGGTGAATCGTGTGATAACTTTTTAAAAGTTTATTCAACCAAGGGTACTGGTTGGGTCGATGCAAGATACACTTCTCAAAGGTGCTCTTGTTGTGGACAAGTTAGAAAAGAAAATAGACAAGGCTGAAGATATTCCTGTAACAGATGTGGTACCGCGGGTCATGCTGATATTAATGCAGCAATCAATATTAAAGATCGTTGGATCTCAAGGAAAATGTCAAGTCATTTTCCCTAAATCATTTTGCAGCTTGAACTGTGAGCAGGATGCAGTCAATCATCCATACGGAAACGATAAAGGAATCGGTGAAACGCCGATTCCCCATGTTGAGTTCCAAGGTTGCGGCTTTGTGCCGTAACTATTTGACTAATCGCTTAAACAATTAAATATTCTACAAATAAAGTGCGCATATAAAAGATTTCTCACTAAAAATGAGTAAGAAACTATATATTTAAACACTGAGGAGTCTTATTTCATGGGTTTAAGACTAAAAGAATTACAGCAAGTTGTCAATAAAGTCGTAAAGAGTGAAAAAAGTGCCGCGACATTGTGCGAAGAAGTTCTTAGAATTTTGGGTCCAACAATTTTGATGTCTAGAGGTTTAGTTCGTATGGCGGAAAGCGCAAACGAACGTCTCGACGTGTTAGATGTCACCAGTAATAAGACTTATTCACAAATTAAACCCTCGCTTTTAATCAAGTTTGTTAATTCCGAATCAACAGAAGTACGCAAATTAGTTGCCAGATTACTTCCTGAAAATTTCTTGAAGTTTTTTGTTAACGATTCAGACCCAGCAATTCGTGCCATAATAGCGAAACGTTTACCGCTCGTAATTGTTAATGAGATGATAAAGAAATTTCCGTACGATGATACTCTACGAACCATTAAGCGGTCTAAGGCATTAGTTGAGATAGGGTTACCGGATCCCAAAGTTGTCGATGAACCATTCGACATGTACGGCGAAAAATCAATGCGTGATATGATTAGTACCGTTGAGCATCCAGGCCTGACAAATGCGTGGTACGATAGTCAGGCGTATAAAATTGTCAATATGTATGGACGAGATATAGAGCAGTATTGGGAAGAAGCCACCGTACATCATTATGTCGATAGTGCAGCGTCGATGGGTCTAAACATCGATCGTGAGAAACTCCTTGATGCGGTTTATAATTTACTTGACGAGCGAGAAGAAAAAACTATTGGCGAAGGAACACTAAAGGCGTTGGCTAATCGTCTGCGGCTAGCCGACGAGATTGCAATGCCAACAGTTTCTGAAACGATTGATCCAATTAAAAAATTAATCTCTTCCAACTATACGACTCGAGAGTATATCGAAAAATTTGAAGAAAGCTTTTCGGTACAATATGCTACATCGATTAATCCCGCACATAAAGTACTGGCAGAAGGCCCAAAAAAGGTACTGCATCCTGCTAGCGTCAAATTACCTCGACCCCCATTTGAAAATGTCGTCGAACGCGCTCTCGACGCCTATACGTCTGCGTGGAATACTCGCGAAGCTCTTCGCGAAGGAGCACATTATAAGTTGTGTTGGTCGTCACGTCAAGATATCGCCAATATAGTCAGTTTTTACCTGGAGATAAAGCGATGAAACGAAAACGACTATCTGAATCCATGGAAATGATATTATCAATCGAGCCAAATTTGCATATTGTGACAGATAACATGGTAGCTGAATGGGGTAGCATGTCATATCCACAATTGTCAGTTATTCTTGTTCACCTTAAATATCTTGCAGCCCTTCATCAAAATCATCATTGGACGTGCGCAGGTGATCCGTATTATGGTGATCACCTTCTTTTCGAAAGACTTTATGGCGACCTAATAAAAGAGATCGATATAGTTGCAGAAAAAGCAATTGGTCTTGGTTGTACGACGAACGTCGATCTTCGCTTGCAGCATTTACAACTTTTAAAACTTATTGATGGTAGCGCTAGCGCTTCTATGATACCAACTTCGTCTGATTTGGCTAAGAAGTCCCTGGTGGCAGAAATGAATTTTCTCGCAGTTATGAAACGTCTTTGCGATTCGCTTAACGAATATGGTTTAATGACGCGTGGCTTAGACAATCTTCTTGCAGATATAGAAGATAAACACGAAGGTCACGTATATCTCTTAAAACAAAGAATTTCTAAATCATTAGTTTGAATGAAACGAATATGAAAATTACGTCGATACGACTTCGAAAGATTATCAAAGAAGAAATTTTTCGTCTTCAAAAAGAAGTCACAGAAAAATTCGATATTAACGCGTGGGTCTATGATCACAAAAGAACGCGATAAGACCTCGAAGATGCTCATCACGAATTAACAAAAAGCGTTTACGGAATTTCGTCTTCTACCGCGTCAAACGATGACGAAGAATTAAAACTAGAGATCATAGAACTTCAGCAGTTAGCCACGGAATCTTTTCGTAATAATCCAATAGACGATTTTTAATAATGAATATGTATTAAATCGACTTATCGATTAAATTCTAAATAGTTTACACTCTCGGTCGATATCCTTTCTTCTTGCGCGTGTAAAACCCGACCATGATCGATTAATATTTACGTATATGCAAAGAACGCTTTGTTTCGATGATGTACTTTTAACTCCTCAATATTCTAATATTGAATCGCGTTCGAACGTCGACTTGTCCGTCACAGACGAAACCGATATACCGGTCAAATTTCATTCACGTTCATCTTCTCTCACATGTCCTATAGTCGGTTCTCCAATGGACACCGTTATGAGCGCAGAAGCCGCTGTCGTTCTGTCGACAGCGGGCGGATTTGGAGTTTTTCATCGTTATTGTACAATCGACGAAGCCATTACCACATATTCAAAATTTCTAGAATTGACTTCTGAAAATGCTGGTGATTGTCAGAACGCGATGGTCGCAATTGGGGCTACAGGAGATTATCTCGAACGCGCGAATGCGCTCTATAATCATGGTTGTCGTTCATTTTGTATCGACGTGGCCCATGGCCACCATATTTCGGTGCGAGAAGCGTTGAAAACGATGCGATTAAAATTTGGCGATGATGTTCATATCATGACGGGTAACGTTGCAACGCTTGAAGCCTTTAATGATCTTGCAGATTGGGGATCTAATTCAATTCGTGTAGGTATCGGAGGCGGGTGTTTTATTCCAGGAACATTAGTTACCATGTCGAATGGTACGAAAAAACCAATTGAGACCGTGAAAGTTGGTGATTTTGTTCTAACACATACAAGAGAAGCAAAAGAAGTAATTAATCTTTTTGAAAGACCTTTTGCAGATCTTCTTGTAAGGATTAATAATTCGCTAACTTGCACCCTAAATCACGAAATATACGTGATTGAAAATAAAAATACGCACCACGTCAATGATGAAAATATTCATGAATTCGCAAAATGGATTCCTGCAGCTAATCTAAATGAAAATTATTCATTAGTAGAGATTAAGATTAAAGGAATATTTAAATTTCACCCTATTAAAAGCGCTGAAACCTTCCATAGCGAAGGTCATTATGTTCATGACATTACTGTTGATGATAATAGTTCATATGTTGCAGAAGGTTATGTTGTTCACAATTCCATGTGTTCTACACGAATTCGTACGGGTCATGGCGTTCCAACGTTGCAATCGATTATGGACTGTACAAAATCAGATAGAGACGTATTTCTCGTCGCAGACGGTGGTATTCGAAATTCGGGAGATGCTGTCAAGGCTCTCGCCGCAGGTGCCGATATGATTATGCTCGGATCAATTCTCGCGGGACACGCAGAATGCCCCGGTGCGCTCGTCGATGATAAGGGTTTTACTTATGGATCATCAGGCACTTCCTTAGTGCTAGCAGCGGCGAATATCCCTTTATTTAAAAAATTCAGAGGAATGGCTTCACGAGAAGCGCAACTGCAATGGCGCGGCCGCGTTTCAACCGTCGAAGGTGAATCAACGATGATTCCATATAAGGGTCACATGCTAAATACTATCACCGATTTACTCGAAGGAATTCGTTCAGGACTTTCTTACTCAGGCGCTAGCACAATTCGTGAACTTAGAAATAAGGCTAAATTTGTTATGGTAACGCCACAAGGCGTTCAGGAAAATATACCGCACGGTAAAAGATAAGACATCTTAAAAACTCTGACTACATTGATTTACTGTTTCGCCAGTATTGCAAGAACAAATTGTATCAATTTTTGTAGGCATTTGTCCGCACATTGGGCAGACCTTGCCCCCCGCGCATGCGCACGAATCATCAATTGGTAATTCTCCGCATGTTGAACATGCAATGACGTCAATACTTTTCGGCGGCGGCGCGGGAGAGGACGTGGCGTCGGACCTCGCGCTAATAACACCTTTTACATCGACGAAAATTGGCTCACCGAACATTTCTAATAGTGTTTTTTCTAATTTGTTGTTCATAATGATAATTATTGCCTAGAATAAGATTATCTCGATGGTGAATTTTACAATTCTTGCCGGTGGCATCTTATTATACGCAACAATATTTATTTTGGGTTTTATTATTGGGCGTTTGACAAAAAATGCCACAATCGAGCTACCAATGGAACTCGAACCCAAATTAAAAAATCATTTTCCAGCGCAAGAAGCGAAGCGAAGAAAAGTAGTTAGGATCGATGAAAAAAAGTTTGTAACGTCAGTTTCTATCGATTCATTACAAAAAAAGGGAAAAGAGCTAGGCGTAAATGATATTGTTGAGGATGACGTTGATACGGCAGTTTCGAAATTAACGTTGTTAAAGAAAAAATAAAATATCTTAATAGATCGGGAGATAAAATATGGCGAAAGGCTTAGACGTTGGTACTTCTTTTATTGTTCTTGCCGACGAGGGAACAAAAGGTAAAGTTATTTATAAGGATTTTAGAGACGCATTTTATGTCATTAGGCCTACGACGCCAATTGCGACTAAAATGATAGAAAGGGGATTGACTGGAAAAACATTCGTCAAAGATGCAGATGGATCATTTATCATTCTTGGTAAAGACGCCATTGAAAAAGCTATCGAACGAAATGATTCTGCAAAGCGTCCTATGCTTAAGGGAGTGGTCTCGTCTAAAGAAAAGGACGCCCGTCGTATTCTTACATATATCTTAAAGGAGGTCGTTGGTACGCCCAAGGACGAAAAAGAAAAATTGGTCTTTTGCGTCCCAGCGCAACCAATCGATCAAGACGACGAAGATTTCGATGTAGGATATCACGAAGATGTTGTCGTCAAACTCCTATCAGATGTAGGTTATTCTGCTCGGGCAATTAATGAGGCAGAGGCGTTATGCTACTCGGAGCTCGATAAGGACGACTATACGGGTATTTGTTTGTCTTGGGGCGCGGGGATGGTCAATGTTTGTATGATGCTCAATGGCGAACCAGTCGTAAAGTTTTCAACAACAAAATCGGGAGATTGGGTCGATCGCATGGCTGCGGTCGCCACTGGCGAAACCGATTCCATCGTCCAAGCAGAAAAAGAAAATGGAGATTTTACGGTAGGCGAACCCAACGACGTTCAAGTACTCGCCGCCGTGGCTTCTTACTATGATCGTCTCATAGACTATACGACAAAACAACTTACCGCAGCGATGGACGGTCATAAATCATTACCAAAATTTAAAGATCCTCTACCTATCGTCGTGGCGGGTGGTACATCAAAAGCAAAGGGATTTGTTGATAGTTTCGCAAAGAAATTAAAGGAAAATGGTTTTCCACTTCCTGTTAAGGAAGTTCGTCATGCTTCTGATCCCCTCCGTGCCGTCGCCCGAGGCTGTTTAATTGCCGCACAGGTGATGTGACATATGTAGTATGAAAAAAGTAAAATTTAACGATGGTTTGGCGATTAATGGTGACTCTACGTCACAAGAAGTTGTCGATGAAGTTAAGTCATATTTGGGTAACTTAAAAGAAGTTCCTCTTATCATCACAGATCCGCCGTACGGAAATATCGTCATGGAGCGTTGGGATAGAACGAAGATGACCGACGATGAATATGCTAATTATATGGTGCAATGGACTCGATTATGGTCGCAGATATTGCAACAAGGCGGCGCGTTCTACGTCTGGGGGGGTCTCGGCTTACCTAATTTTAGACCATTCATCAAGTACTTAGCTCGCGTCGAAGACGATAATTTCAAAATGTCGAATTTGATCACATGGTCGAAAAGACGAGCATATGGAGTCCAAAACAATTATCTTTTTACTCGTGAAGAATTAGCTTATTTCGTAAAGGGCAATCCCAAAAATCCACTCATTTTTAATATTCCGTTATTAAAAACGAAACGAGGTTATGCAGGCTACAATAAAAAATATCCAGCCAAGAGCGAATTTTTTCGTCGGACAAATGTTTGGATGGATATTAACGAAATATTCAGGGGTAAGCTTCATCCAACTCAAAAACCTGTTCGAGTCATCGAAATTCCCATCGAGGTGCATACATCACCAGGTGATATTGTTGTTGACCCTTTCGCAGGTAGCGGTGCGACAGCACAAGCTGCAAGAAAACTAGGAAGAAAATTTATCGTTATTGAAAAGGACGAAGAGATCTTTGAAAAGATGATCGAAAAATTGTGAGATATCGAGCTCAATAACAAATAACTCGTATGCTTGTGCAGTCCCGTGTATTTATTCGCGTGAGTAAATATGTTTACAACGACTATCTGCGAAATCTGTAATTTGGAATTTACATTCGAAAAACTAAAACCTTCTTGCGAAAATAAAAAAACTTGTTCTAAGGTTTGTTCTTATAAATTAAGAAATAAAACTAGAACTACTGTCTATCAGCCACTTGAAAAAATTTGTACTGGCTGCGAGGAAGTTTTTCAAAATACTTCGAAAAAGAAACAAGTCACAAGATGTCAACCTTGCATTAACACTAGCATGGTAAAAACTCGAAAAGAGTCGGGTAGTTACGTCAGAACAGATACGCAAAATGAAAAACTTTCTGAATCTCTTCGAAAGAAGTACGTGCTAGGGTGGAACCCAAATACCGAAGAACATCGAGAAAAATTATCCGAGGGAATGAAGGCTAGATGGTCAGACTGAACCATGGCCGAAAAAACTAAAGAAACTTCTTTAAGAAAGTATGGGGTTTATCATCATACTCAACGTGATGAATACGTTAAGGCTGCTGCAAAATTTTCATTTGCAAAACAAGGATATAGAGATGATTTAGGGATTTATTTTAGAAGCTCTTGGGAAGCAAATTTTGCAAGGTATTTAAATTTTCTCGGAAAATCTTGGGTATATGAACCAAGACAATTTCTTTTAAGTTCCGGAATCTCATACACGCCAGATTTTTATCTCCCCTCAGAAGAAATATATTATGAAATAAAAGGCGCTTGGGTTGGAAAAGCAAAAGAAAAAGTTAGGTTAGCTATAGAAGAATATGGAATTAGGCTGATCGTAATAGATTTCGATGAGTATAAAAAAATCTTAAATGAATATTCAATAAAAATTTCTAAATGGGAATAAAGTGTCATGTAATGTTTGATGGCTGCGTGATAGGATGTATTTGAATGAGTAAAAAAGTCCCTTCACGATTCGTGGGTCTCCACTGTCACTCTGGATTTTCAACCTTTGATGGACTTGATTATCCACAAGATCATATCGACTCTGTCATAGAAAATGGCATGGACGCCTGGTCGCTTACGGACCACGGCCACATGAACGGATTTGGCCACGCCTATCTTCACGCCGAAAAGCTGCGAAAGTCAGGTAAGAATTTTAAGTTTATTCCTGGTTGCGAGATGTATGTTCATCCCGACTTGGCGCGTTGGAAGAAAGATCTTGAAAGATCAAAAGAGAAATACGTCAAGGACGAGTCTATCATCACGCCCATTACCGCCGTTGTAGATTCGAACGACGAGACGCTCGACGTCGGTACCGAAGAATCTACACTGACTATCGAAAATGAAGAGGAGACCAAGTCGGGCAAATACAATGACCCAGTGAAGCGTAGACATCATCTGGTTGTACTTCCAAAAACGTCCGTTGGTTTGCAAAGGTTATTTCATCTAGTTTCTAGAGGGTATCTAGAGGGTTTCTATCGATTCCCTCGCGTTGATTACTCGATGTTAAAGGAAGCTGCAAGTGGTGGACATTTATTGATAAGTTCGGCATGCCTCGGGGGCCCATTATGTTTCGATGTTTTCGAACAATTACAAAAGGTTCCCTTTGAAGAGTTGAAGTATACGCTCCTCGACGATTCTACTTTGTTCGAACGTGTATTGACTTCGATGGGAAATACGTACGATAAACTGGTCGATGCCGTCGGCAAAGAAAATGTGTGTCTCGAGATTCAGTTCAATAAACTTTCGGCGCAACACTTGGTGAATCGCGCGCTCATTGAATTCGCGAAGCGTAATTCTTTAACAAATCGTCTAGTTGTCACATGTGACTCGCATTATTCTCGACCCGAGCGTTGGAAAGAAAGAGAAATCTATAAAAAGCTGGGGTGGCTTAACTATCGGAGCTTCGACCCAAATTCAATTCCAAAATCGTCAGAAGAATTGAAGTGCGAGCTATATCCTAAGAACGCGACTCAAGTTTGGGACACATATTGTAAAACGACCGATGATATGTCGTTCTACGATGATGTAGTTATTCGCGACGCTATCGAACGCACTTACGATATTGTACACAATGAACTCGCCGATATCCAGCCTGATCGTTCGATGAAGCTACCTTCGTATGTTATTCCGAAGGATACGACCGAAGATAAGGCCCTCGTCGCTGCGTGCAAGGAAGGATTGGTCTGGCGCGGTCTGGCAGATAAGCCTGAGTACATCGAGCGTCTCAAGTACGAGTTGAAGATCATTCAGGATAAGAAATTTTCAAATTATTTTTTGACGACGAAGGCCATTCTCGATATCGCTCGAGAGAGTATGTTGCTTGGTCCGGGAAGAGGGTGTTTTTTACCTCATACCAAGGTAAAGATGTCAGATGGTCTTTATACACCAATTTCAACTATTTCAGTTGGTGATGTTGTGATTGATGCATGTGGTCAAGCTCAAAAAGTAATTGACACTTTAGTTTATGATGTTGATGAAGAGCTTGTAAGACTAGAGTTTGAAGACGGTAAGGTTATCGAATGTACTAAAGATCATGAAATTTTGACCAACAATCGTGGTTGGGTTCATGCGCAAGATATTAGCGAAGATGATGATGTCGTAGAAGTTTAAAGTTTAGTGATACCCCTCCCTGGTACTACTTTCATGTTTCCTGATTTCATCATAGATGAAAAAACGATTGTTGAAGTAAAGTCTTCTTTGGATCGTGAAAAACATCTTGGAAGGTTGGAATGCGTATTACGAAAAGCTAATGCCGCGTCTGCGTTTTGCAAACTTAATTGACTTGGGTATAGGATAGTTGAAGTAAGAGATTTATCTTCGTCGCGCTATAGAAAAGCTGGAAAAATTCATCATGACAAAGCTCAAGAAAAAAATATTCTTTCATTACACGGGAAAAGTTTGTGATTTGACGGTTGAAAATTCGCATACATATAATGTAGAAGGAAAGGCAGTTCATAATTCTGCTGCCGGTTCGGTTGTCACCTACGTTCTTGGTATTACCAATCTAGACCCGATTGAATATGATTTACCCTTCGAGCGATTCATGAATCCAGCTCGCCTCGGCCTACCTGACATTGATAGCGACGTCGGCGATCGTGATAAGTTACTCGATCTATTACGCGAAAAATTCGGTAATCAAAATGTTATTCCAATCTCGAACTACAATACCTTCAAACTAAAAAGTCTCATCAAGGACATCTCAAGATTCTATGGAATTCCATTCGATGAAGTCAATACAGCAATGGCGCCGATCGAGAACGATGTCAAAAAAGAACTCTTTAAACCCGGTACCGATAAAAATCTTTTTGTCCTAACATACGATGACGCGTTCAAATATTCAAAGTCTCTACGCGATTTCGTTGCCCTACACCCAGAGGTCGTCGGGCCAATTAAGATTCTCTTTAAGCAAAATCGATCTCTCGGTCGTCATGCAGGTGGCGTTATTGTTTCAGAAAATATCGCCGAACGAATGCCTCTCATCCTCTCTCGCGGAGAGCCACAGACGCCATGGGTTGAAGGTATGACATATAAGCACCTCGAAGAGCTGGGTTGGATTAAATTTGACCTATTGGGTCTTGAAACGCTGCGTATCATCGACCGCGCTATTTGTTTGATTTTGCGGCGTCGAGAAGGTATCGAAAACCCAACGTTCACGCATGTTCGTGAATGGTTCGACAAGCATATGGATCCAAAAAATATTGATCTTAACGACCAGAACGTTTATGAATACGTTTATCACGAAGGTCGATTCGCTGGTATTTTTCAACTAGCCAACGCCGGCGCGCAACGCCTATTCATGAAGGCAAAACCGCGAAATATCATCGACATCGCAACGCTAACATCAATCTATCGACCAGGGCCACTCGCGGCTAAGGTCGATAAATTATATCTCGAAGCAAAAAATAACCCAAATGATATTGATTATCAACATCCACTCATTAAAAAAGTCTTAGAATCTACTCACAATTGTATAATTTTTCAGGAACAAATAATGAAACTTTGTTCTGTCGTGGCGGGATTCCCAGAAGCCGAAACAGACACAATTCGTCGAAATCTTCTAAAAAGAACTGCGGCAAAGCGAGATGCTAATTTTGATGAAGCGAAAAAGACGAAGGACGAATTCGTCGCTGGCGCAGTTCGTAATGGCGTACCAGAAAAGATTGCTGATGAATTATTCGAAAAAATTCTGTATTTTTCTGGATACGGTTTTAATGCGTGTGTCCACTTTTCTACAGAGATAGACGTTCACACCCAGGAAGGTCGCGTAATAAAGAAACAAATTCAACACGTAAATCCTGGTGATTGCGTAATGACTCGCGACGAAGCTACGGGAAAAAATGAGTTAACACGCGTTGTGAAACGTCATCGTAATGGTGTTAAGAAACTTTATGAAATTACTTTTGATACTGGTAAAAAAGTAAAATGTACGATGGATCACAAGTTTAGAACGACGTGTGGTAGAATGTTACGATTGGAAACGATTTTAGCTGAAAAGCTTTCGATCGCAACCTTGTAAACAAAAAACGACATTGCACATATGCACTTATTTTTTAAAACTCGGATCGAATGTTATCGAGTCGATGATGTTGATTATTTTATTTAGCGTTCTTATTTTGGAATATCCACCCTCAAATCCCATCCACCATTTTTTGTTTAACGTTTCACTTTCGAACGAAACAGGTATCGAGTATATCGCGCCATTGGTTGGAGACTTATAGAATCTCGATCCGTAGAGAGGATGATTTTTTTCTATTCCGACATAACCCCACCAAATGCCACGAATGTTTTTAACGTAACACGCAAAATTATTTCTAAAAAAACTTTCATCCTTTTCTTCATCACATATTACAGCCGTAATGGGTGTTTTGTCTTCTTTGCCATCCCAACCCAAATTACATAAGTTAAACTGCATACCAATACATATCGATTTTGATTTAAGTTGTTGTGAAAAATAGCGATGTAAAGTGTTATGATCAATTAAGCGTCGTGTGAAAGAAATTTTCTAATTCGAATTAACTTTAGCGCAGCATATATCTTCGACTTCGACGGGAATGAATTCGAACGAATTATTGATTTTTGCAAAAGATTGTAAGAGTACAAGATAATGTAGGCGTATGCGACGATGAATTCGACGATATCATAAAGAACATTGCGGTGAAGAAAAATGTGTAATATTATAAGCGTAATAGAAGTTGATGAAGATGAAACATACGATCTTGAAGTCGAACATCGTGATCATCAATTTTATTTATCGAATGGGATTTTAACGTCGAATAGTCACGCAGTGTCTTATGCAATCGACTCGTATTACTGCGCGTGGCTTCTTACATACTACGAGGAAGAGTGGCTTTGTGCCTATCTCGAATCGATGTCAAATAGCGACGAGAAACGTGCCAAAGCCGCATCAGAAGTAAAGGCACTAGGATATAAAATTGTACCGATCGATATTAACTATGCTAGCGATAGCTGGACGATTCTTGATAACAAGCGCTTCATGCCAAGTTTTCTTTCGTGTAAGGGCGTCGGTTCTGCGGCGATTGAAGAGCTTATTGAGAACCGGCCGTATAAGTCGATCGAAGAAATGTTGTGGTATCCAACTGGACAATGGCGACCATCGAAGTTTAATAAACGAGCGCTGGAAGCGCTCGTTGCTCTCAAGGCGCTAGATTCGTTGGATTGTGTCGGTCATGACAAGATGTTCAACAACTATAAGCAGATGTACGAAATTTTGATTAATCGCAATAACGATATCAAAAAATATAGTAAGAAAAATCCGACTGCTGGTATGGAGGCATTTAGAAATGCCCTGGTTGAAACGCAAGACATCGACGACTGGTCTAGACGCGAGCTTGTTGACAATAGTATCAAATATCTGAGTTCGTTTAATCCAGCTGCTCTTGTACCAGACTATATCGCTACCAAATTTGATGAAAAAGGTATTAAACCCATTGACGAAATCGATGCTAGCGACATTTGTTGGTTCGTCATCATGGGTGTCAAAGAAAAGAAGACGAAGACTGGTAAGTCATACTTGTTACTTGATACCTCTGGTCCAACGGGACAAATTAAACGATTATTTTGCTGGGGGGGTAGTAAGGTAACAGATATTCCCGTCTATTCTGTATGTATTTCTGAAATCACGGTCGACGATTATGGATACAAAACATTCATGAATAAAATTAAGATCCTGGAGAGTTAAAATGAAGACAGGGGGTATTATCGTCGAGGGCGCGGAGCAACAGGGCAAATCGACATTTTGCGATAAGCTATCGAAGCGTTTGAATATTGAAGTGATTCATATGCACAAGGGCTATGGTTTCGTCGATGGTAAGTTCGATTACTCGACAGGTTATTTTTACGATATCGACCGTCGATCGGGTCCATTTATCTATGATAGATCTTACATGTCAGAGTTGACATACGGTAGGATTTTCAAACGTAACAATATAACACTAAACATCCTGCAAGATATCGAGTCTCGTTTTAAAGACCTTGGGTATTTTCTTGTGCTGTTGGAACTAAATCTTTCATGGATCGATCGTGAGGAAACTGTCACCCGCGAGCAAAATGAAAAAGTCAAAGAAGCATATCGCGATATCTTCCCACAATTAAAGATCGATAAATTTTTGATAAATCCGACGGACGAAGCTATAGAATTTATCGCCAAACAATACGAGATACGCAGATGAAAATCCTACTTTTGACGTACGGTAACGAGAGCTCTATCGAGATGACGCGCAGTATCTCGGAACTTAACACACACGAAGTATATGGCTGTCATTACGACACTGTCAATGCGGGATGTGCCTATCTTAATAAGAAGTACATCGCGGAATGCCCTAATCCGTGGGTGTCGTCAGGCGCTTTCTTGGGTTGGTTAGAAAACTTCGTCGTTACCAAGAACATCGATAAAATCTTCGTTACTAACTGCAAAATGCTTAAGTTTCTTTACGATAACTGGGCCGACGTAACGTGCATCGATAAATTAGCGATTCCCAATCGCGATAGTTTGTCGCCTTGTTTATTCAAAAATAAGCTATATGACTTATTGCCAGATATTTCTCCAAGAGTTATAAAGAGTCATCTTGAAGCACCAATCGATACGGAACTCTTCGCCAAACCATGCTATAGTTCTTCTGCCGAGGGCGCTCGAAAATTCTTGAATACAGAAACAGCGTGGAATGATATTTCGTCCGAAGACATTGTGACCGAATATCTACCAGGCGAAGAGTTTACTGTCGATTGCGTCTCGACGCCAGATGGTCAGTTGGTAGACTGGAACGTTAGACTTCGATCTCGGATTAGAGATGGTATTACTGCTTTCGGTCGTTCAGCACCAGAACATTGGGAGATCATTGGCGATTCTATAAAGAAGATCGCCACAAAGTTGAATCTGCCATATTTTTGGTTCGTTCAATTCAAGTACAATGAGAACGGCGTACCAAAGTTATTAGAAGTCAATTGTCGAATTAGCGGTAGTTTTTGCATTACGAAGGCTTCTCGCAAAGACTACGTTAAATTGGCGATGTCGAATTATGTCGATGGAATTATCGTCAAGGGTCCTGCAGGCGGCCGCCATGCAATCGCTCGCCACATGAATGTCTTGCCCGTCGCGAAGAAAACGTGGGTGTGGGATATCGACGGCACGATCTGCACAGAAACAGGCGGCAACTATCAACTATGTGAACCATTCATGGACGCTATTAAGAAGCTAAACACGCTGCGCGACCGTGGCGACGAGGTCGTTTTACATACCGCTCGGGGCATGAAGAGGTTCAACAATGATGTTTCGGCAGTTTATCAAAATCTTTATGAATTAACCAAAAAACAATTAAAGACATGGGGCGTAAGATACGATAAGCTCATTATGGGCAAACCCTATGGTACGTTAGTCGACGCTGACGCTATTACAGTTGACGATCTACAATTAGAGGAGACAAAATGAAAACTACAACGGCATTGATGCTTACGCTTGGACACAATTCTTCTGCGATTTATTTCGATGGAGAAAAAGCCATCGGTTACGAAGAAGAGAGACTAAACAGAGTCAAGTCTTCAAGCGCTTATCCTCGTTTGTCTTTAGACGAAATTGAGAAGAATACGAAGATTGAACCAGGTAGTTATGTTTTTATTTCTCACTGGTTTGACAAACTAAATTTTGATGAAGAATCCAATAAGTATTTTGACAAAAAACACTTCGACGAGCTCGTTGCGAAGTATTCGTTACATAAAGTTGTTTTGAGCGAAGGATTTACGCACCATGACGCTCATGCGTGGTCAGTTGTTTCTTTCCTAAGAAATAAGTGGCAGTCAAAGCATAATTCATTCGTGTCACCTGGCGATAAATTTCATGTCATCGCTGCCGATGGGTATGGTACTTTTCAGGAGGTATTTAGCGTCTATGAATTTGACACTACAGACGACACTTCAAAATTGAAGTTAATCGATAGGTTCTATGGTTACAAATATTCGTTGGGCCTCATGTATCAATATGCAACTTCGTATTGCGGTATGAAGGAAAATCAAGATGAGTATAAATTTCTAGGTTATGAGACGTACGCGACGAATCTGTTGTCACCAGATGCGATTTGTCTTCTTAGAGACATGGTCTATAGGAAGTCAAGCGATATGTTTTCTATGATGATTAAGAACAACGATAATCGCGACGAAAACTGGCGAGATCCGAACAGTCTAGTAAATCTTAAGTCCCTTGCCGATACGAAGCTTTATTGGACGAAACATTTTGATGATGTCATCGCTGCAGTAGCTCCTGGAACGCACGGCAGGAATTTGCGAATCGTTATCGGTCACTATATTCAAGAATTAATCGAGGGCGTTGTATCTCGTATGATCGATCACTATTCGATGAAACATCTAGCTTTAGCGGGTGGGATCTTTTACAATGTTAAGCTAAATAATAAGGCTCTGCGCAAAATCCCAGGGCTTTTCTCTGTCGCGCCTCTTGCTGGTGACCAAGGATGCGGAGTAGGAATGTATGAGGCTCATGTCAGCGGATTCGAGTGGGGAGATTTAAAGTGGGGACCACGACCTCAGTTTGCGAATTGGCAATCTAGGGTTTCTAACGAAGACGTAAAGAAATACGGCGAAAATATTCGATACTACTCTTCTGCTGATAGAGAACAAGCTATTGCAGATACTGTCTCCGCTCTCGAAGAAAACCAGTTAGTTAACGTGGTAAAGTCCAGGATGGAGTTCGGTCCTCGAGCTTTGTGTAGCACAACCACGTTGGCTATTCCGACATCTCTAAACGTAGAAATTATTAATGACGTTAATGAAAGAGACACAGTAATGCCTATGGCACCAGTCATGCTTAGTGGCGTCGTCGACAATTTTTTCGACACTAGTTATAGCGCCCGTGTCATTGGGTCAGATAGGTTTATGATTCTAACTTATGATTATGTCTCGCCTGATCTAGAGAATTATGGAGGTATTGCTCACAAGTATCCCGACACTAACGTCTGGTCGGGTCGTCCACAATTGATTGATGCCGATGATACTTTTATGACGGCCGTTCTTTCAAATATTTCTTGTAAGTCTAAGGCTTTAATCAACACTAGCTTTAATGCTCATGGTCGACCAATCGTTTATTCGCTAGATAGCATATTGGACAGTTTTAAATTTGAGCTTGATAAGGCTCTTGAACTTGGGCACAAACTTCCGTTACTTTATCTTTGCGATTTCGACGGTTGATTATGATTATTATAAAAGAACCTGAATTTGAGAACGACGATTATTTGTTTAGGTTAGATTTAGCCAAGTTGCCAAAAGCTGAAAACGCGTTGTCTCTTTTGAAAGACGTAGATTCTTTACTCGCTGACTATTATTGGACGAAGAGACAGGCATTTCTTTCTCAAAATACTGATCCAAGTATTTTTACTAGATTTGTCGACGATAAACCTAGTTTAAGATCTTTGTCAGGGTTAGAGACTTTAGATTCGACAATTTATACTGTCGCTTGCGAACGCGAGAATAGCACAAGTTATCACAACATTATTAATAATATAAAGATACACTTGGCACAGTGTCCTAACACTAGGCGCTGCGTATTGAGATTTGTGAATGGTTTTAACAAGTATTTTAAGAGCGAGACAGAGAAATCGGCGGATGTAACGTGTTTAAGTCTTATTCACTATTTAAACACCGGCCCCAAATTGATGTTTCGAGCGTCAGATGTAAAAAATGAGTTGTTGGTAGACATTTTAACGATCAACGAATTTTTTATAGATCCAGTTTATATTGGTTTCAAAAACGTGCAGATGTCAGTATATTCTTCTACGGCGCAAGGCTTTTTAAATTGGAATAATTTTGTAGAATTGCTTCGAAGATTTTAACGCGTCGAGGAAAGAATAAATGAAATGTGTAGTAACAGGTATCGCAGGATTATTAGGCGCTAATTTTTCAAGACACCTTATACAAAAAAACTTTAAAGTAATTGGAATCGATGATTTGAGCGGTGGCTATGAAGAATTTGTTCCACGTGAAGCTATTTTCTACAAAGTTGATTTAACGAAGCAGTCTGCAGTAAATCAAATTTTCGAAAGAGAAAAACCCGATTGCGTTTTTCATTTTGCAGCGTATGCCGCCGAAGGCTTGAGTCATTTTGTTAGAAACTACAATTACACTAATAACGTATTAGCATCATCCAACATTATCAATTCATGCGTCAATCACGATGTGAAGAAGGTAATCTTCACATCATCAATGGCTGTTTATGGAGTAGGCAATCCTCCGTTTACAGAAGATCAATTACCGACGCCAGAAGACCCTTATGGAATTGCAAAATACGCAGTTGAGATGGATCTAAAGCTTGCTCATGAAATGTTTGGATTGCGATACAGCATTGTTCGTCCTCACAACGTTGTAGGAGTTTATCAAAACATTTGGGATCGTTATCGTAATGTAATTGGTATCTGGATTAGACAAGCTATCGCTGGTAAACCTCTTACGATCTATGGAGACGGTACGCAAGTTCGCGCTTTTTCTGATATAAAATTCTATATGGAATCTTTTGAAAAATTAATTCATGATCACGATGGTCAAATTTTTAATATTGGAGCCGACAATTATGTCGCGATAAACGATGCTGCTGATATAGTCATAGACGTTGCTAAAGAACTCGGTATTAATGCTATAAAGGTACATTTAGAAAAGAGAAATGAAGTACACGCCGCTTATTGCGATCATTCAAAAGCTCGCAACATTTTAGGGTTTGAAGACGATACAGATCTTAAAGAAACTGTAAAAACAATGTTTGATTGGGCGTTGACCCAGCCTGTCCGCGAAACGAAGAATATGAAGTATGAAATAGAAAAAAAGATTTATTCTTTTTGGAAAAATTGAGGTATAAATTGATATGAAATTAAAAAAAGTATTAATCACCGGTGGTGCAGGATTTATCGGTAGTAACCTTTCTAGGGCTTTGTTAGAAAAAAATGTAGAAGTTGATATCGTAGATGACATGTCGAATGGACACAGAGAGTTCGTTCCCGCGGGTTGCAACCTCATTATCGAAGACTTCGTTTCCGATTTAGTTTTTGATAAAATTCGAGCAAAAACATATGATGTAGTATTTCATCTTGCCGCAATTCCACGTGTTAGTTATTCGGTCGACTATCCACTCGAAACGCACGAAACTAATGTTAATTCAACGTTAAAGCTAATGGACACTTGTCGAGACAACATTAAGCGAATGGTGTTCGCTTCGTCTTCTTCTGTTTATGGCGGCGCAGACGAATTACCGACTCCCGTATCGACGGCGAAAAATCCCAAATCTCCGTATGCACTCCAAAAATCTATTATCGAAGACTATTTGAAATTGTATCATTGTCTTTATGGTCTAGAATCAGTATGTTTAAGATTTTTTAACGTTTTTGGACCACATCAGCTTGGCGATTCGCCTTATTCTACAGCGATATCGGCATGGCTCACTGCAATTCACTCTAACAAGCCCATGAGATCAGATGGTGATGGTACGCAGACACGAGATATGTGTTACATCGATAACGTTGTCGACGCGTGCATTCGAAGTGGAGAAGTCGACGTTACCCTGGGTGCCGAACGACTTAATGTCGCATGCGGCGATAGGACGACGAATAAATCTATTTTAGAATTTTTACTACAAAAATATCCCAACGCTAGTTATTATGATGCGCCATGGCGTCCAGGCGACGTTATGCACACCCAGGCCGACGTGTCTAAAACAAACGATATGCTGGGTTATGTTCCATTAGTACGTTTTTGGGACGGTCTGGAAAAAACTTCAAAGTGGTATACAGAAAATTGGCAAATGATTAGTTCATTGAGACTGTCTAAATGAAAGCCTATCAAAATTTTACAGAGGCGTACGTCGATATTATTAGAGATGTATATAACAATCCAGAATTCGTTTCCGCGCCGCGAGGCATGAAAGTAAAAGAAATTCTAGGTTATCAATTTAAAATCTTAAATCCTCTTCACAGGATGCTCTATATTCCCGCCAGGGAATTTTCTATTTATTACGTCGTTGCAGAGCTACTTTGGTACCTAGGTGGCAACGATTCGACTGAGTGGATAGCCAACTATTCTACATTTTGGTCGAAGATTTCCGATGATGGTAAAACTGCAAATAGCGCATACGGAGCTAGAATTTTTAAGCCTCACGACAGGATAGCAAAAATTATAGATTCGACATGGACGCAATGGGATTACATCGTTAAAGAACTAAAATCAGATCCTGATTCTCGTAGAGCCATAATTCATATTCGATCTCCTCAAGATTCGATACTCGCTCATCTCGACGTACCATGTACACTGTCTCTTCAGTTTTTTTTACGAAATGACAAGATTCATATGGTCACATCAATGAGATCATCGGACGTTATCTTGGGTTTAGCATATGATGTTCCTGCATTCACAATTTTTCAAGAGCTATTGGCACTTCAACTTTCGAAAGAACTCGGTCGACACATAGGCCTAGGGGAATATACACATATTAGCGGCTCACTTCACGTCTATGAAAGACACTTTAAAATGGTTGAAAAAATATTAGACGAAGATACAAGAAGAGATTATCAAGATATTTTTGAGATGCCCAGAATGCCTGATATACCACCACTCGCCGCGATGATCACATTTGAGACGGCGATACGTCGACTCACTAGTACTTCTTCGATTAAAATGGCGATAGATTCACTCGACAACGATCGACACTTAGCTCATTCCTATTGGAAAGACTGGTGTAAGATTCTAGCTTCTCATCGTGCAGTCAAGCTGAAGGAACAAAATCTTGCCAACAGCTTACTTTTATCTACTAATTTTATAGGCTATAAAAATTTCACGAAAAGTGTGCCATGAATCCAACATTCACTATTTACGCTGGTCCGATGTTTTCAGCTAAGACGACGTCGTTGCTTTCTGCACTCGATCGTTACAAATATCAAGGCAAAAAAATTATTGTCTTTAAACCGCGACTCGATGATCGCTATAGCGTCGAGAATATTTCTACCCACAGTGGATGGACGCTTCCTGCCATATGTGTAAAATCGGGTAGTGATGTCCTAGAAAAAATAGTTGAATCTGAAATTAATCCAGATGTAGTCGCGGTCGACGAGGCATTCATGATTCCAGGTATTTCAAATATTTTAATCTGGCTATATCGTAGCGGATATAGCGTATTGGTTTCGAGCCTTGATTTATCAGCAGCTGGAAAACCATTTGAGGAAATCGAAAAAATGTTGCCATGGGCGACAAGAGTAAAAAAATTAAGCGCAGTTTGTGTCCTTTGTAACAAGGATGCGCTTTATACATATAAAAAACAACTTGGTGGAGAAGAGATCGAAGTTGGTGGATCAGAGCTTTATGAACCCCGTTGTTTAAAATGTCATCCGTCGATAATCATTTCGGAAAGTTAAAATGGAGCCTATTCGTTCATCGTGGACCGAGATGTGGATGGCCGTTGCATAAAGACTATAAATGAATTTTGATAAAACTTTAAGGCGTTTATTGTTATGAGAACATCTATAAAATTGCAAACATTCATGCAAATCTGTAGAGATCTTTCGTGTTTATCACACGATCCAAAAATTCAAGTTGCGACCATAATTATTACAGATAATTTCAAGGAAATTTGTTCCATTGGATATAACGGAGATTATAGCGGCGGTCCAAACATAAGATCTAATATGACACAAGGACAATCAAGTTTTTTACATAGCGAAGAAAATGCTCTTTTTCATCTTGGAAAGCCCTTGGAGTCACGTGAGCATCTTATTTTAATTTGCACGCACAAACCATGTTCTATGTGCGCAAAACGGATAGTAAACAGCGGAATTAAACGTGTTGTATATGATAATGAATATAATGATAGCTTAAATCAAACTGATGAAATATTCTTAGCAACAAACGTGAAATGTTTTAGCTTTAATAGTCTTTTATCTTCGAAAGAAAAGATTGATGCATATTTTAAATATGCCATATGTGAAAACCGATAAAAGACTTATTCAGCTTACCGAGATACTTCGGGATTAGAAATCCTAACGTCTATGCCTATGGGGATAGACGTTTTTAGTCTACGGGAAGCAATGAATGTCGATTAGTGTATATTTAAAAACGAGCCTTCATGAAAATACTAAAAGAAGAAGATATTATTGAAATGATGCGCGAAGAATGGCGCGCTAAAGTTATTGCCTTGTCTGAAGAAATCGATTTAACGCTCAAAACGAAAGTCGATGGTGAAGAAAAGGAAGTTATTTCGCAAGATTTAAAGGTTAGACATAAAAAAAGTCAACTTCTTTATACAATAGTGTCAGTTGGCCCAAATAATATTATATTAAAGACACCCGAAGGCGAAGAATTTTTACTAGACAAGGATGAGTTGGAGGACGCATATGAGCTCGATTGATAAATTAAAGTTAGACAGTATGTTGAAAAGCATAGTAAAACAAGTAATTGATGAAACCGTGACGTCCAAATTTCCTAAGCTCGACGAAGCTTTGGTTCATGAACCAAAACCATTTAAGCAAGTTTCGGAATTCGTTTCACAAAAGACGAAATCAACCCACGAAGAGTTATATAAAGAATACGTCGAAACGTTTAATAGAGTTTCATCAGAACTTGATACCGTAGATCGTACCGATGTTAACGCCAGACATAGTCAATTTAGAAATTTAAAATTAGCAGAAGCGCGCAGTCTTAATGCCACGTGGCTCCACGAACTTTATTTTTCCAATTGTTTTGATCCTCACAGCGAAATTACGATGGATTCTATGTCGTATTTAAGGCTTGAAAGAGACTTTGGTACTTTCGAAGATTGGCAACGCGATTTTATGGCATGCGCGATGTCTTCACAAACAGGGTGGGCCGTTTGTGGCTATCATATGTTTCTTCGTAAGTATATTAACGTTATGGTCGATGATCATATAGGAAATATTCCTATTGGTTTATACCCGCTTATCGTCGTTGACATGTGGGAACATGCATATTATCGCGACTATCTTTCGGATAAAAAATCTTATTTAATTACGCAAATGCGCGAATTTAACTGGAATGTTATTGAAGACAGAGTTAAAAAAGCAGAGGGCATGGCGCAGGTGGTGAAGTGATGACAACGTTAAAAATGAGTCGTCTACGCAAATTAATTACAGAAGAAGTAAAAAAAAGCCTTCTTTTTGAGGTCGGCGAGAAGGATAAACTCGAGCAAGAGGATTCTTTGGACGCTCAAATTGATAAGTATCTTATCAATTATGAGACAGAGTCTAGGGCTTCGAAGAACGAAGGTAGGGATTTTCGTATGCTCATTCGTCGTTTTTTATTAGAGGCAGATGAAGATAAAAAGGAAGACGAAGACGCAGAATCTGAGCTTACAATTGAAGACATAGATATGGAAAATTTTGTTAACGGCGTCATAAGATTAGTCGATAGTTACGATTCGTTACTCGAGGTACGTAATACAATTTTGCGCAGAGCCGTTAATTTTTTAATAAAAGGATACAAGCCCGATGTCGCGCGGTCCTTTAAAGATGTATTATTAGACTTACATGGACTGGAAATTGATAAGTCAAAAGCAGAAACAACCGATGAGGAGTTTCCTACTCCCGCAGCCGATCGAGCAGGAGCATCTTTGGGCGGCACATGAGATCAGATATATTCGTAAATAAAAAAAGTATTCATTTTTGTTTAGACAAAGAAGTACATCGTGCCCTAAGAACGCGACTCTTTAGGCATAATATCACTATGCAAGAGCTATTTAGCGCTTGTGCCACGCTGGTGGCAACGGAAACGGCCAAGGGTCAATCAATAGTTGACTTTATAATCAACAAAAAAATTAAAAACGTCTTATCAAATTCGCCAGCTAATAAGAATTTGGGAAAAACGACAATAAAAAAAGAGCCGCTTAATGATCTTGATAGCGAAGCCTTGTATAATATGATCAATGGTCTAGATGAAATATGAGCTCATCCGGTAGTTTTAAATCATTAATGGAAAAGGTATTTGACGAGTCGCTACAGACTTCTACATTTGTAAAAAAAATTATTGATAATGTTTCTATAACCACCCTTGAAACAAAAAAAATTGCCGATATATTGTTTAAATTGAACGAAAGACTTAATCAACACGAAAAAATCATATTAACGTTGTTGGATTTACATACAAGCGAAAAAGAAAAAGAAAAAAACGTTAATTATGTTGATATAAAACCAAAAGAAAAACCGCAAAAACCAAATTAAATTATATGTTCGAAGATATTAAAAACTTCTTAAAGAGATCGTGGGGGTATATCCTTGCTGGTCTAGGCGTCGTTCTTGGTCTCGGATTTTTTAGAAAAAAAGTAGATCATTATGAAACTATCGTGCAAAAACTACACGACTCTCACCAAAGGGAACTTGATGAGATTAAAAAATCTAGAGAAGAAGAACTAAAAAAATACGAAGAGAACGAAAGAAAATATCAAGAAAGAATGGCGATTATTGAAAAGGAATATGAGAACGCCAAAAAAGAACTCGATGATAAAAAACGAACTGAGGTCGAAAAAATAGTCAAAAAATATAGTGATAAACCTGATCAACTAGCTCAAAGATTAGCTGATGTTACGGGGTTTAAAATTATAATGCCTAAGGAATGAACGTGAATTTTAAAAAAATTATTTCAACAATTATACTTACAACTTTTTCATTATCCAACGTTGCGCTAGCGCAAAATACGACTGAGGCGGATCAAGCAGCGGCGACGAAAAGCGTAAAAGACGCATTACCACCCGTAGAACTGCAGCCAGGAGAACGAGATCCAGGTATGGCAATATCGCCTATGAAGCGTGGTCAGCGTGCGCCATTCACGGGCATTCTGTTATCTCCCTCTGCCGCGGCAGACGTTATAGTCGAATTTGAAACGTTCGAAGAGAAATTGCATATTGAAGTTATGCGGGCGATGGCAGAAGAACAAGCTGCATGTGATAAAAAATTGAAGGATGCTGAGGCTCGCTCGACGGCCGACAAAGAAGTACTGCAGGCTAATCTAGACTCGAAAAAAAAAGAAGTAGAAGCGTACAGAGTAGAATTAAAAAATATAAATGATTCGCAACCCAATCCCTATTTGTGGGCGGGTCTAGGGATTGCAGGTGGCATTGCTATTACCTTATTGAGCGTATTTGCAGTTACACAAGTCACGAAATAATTCCGTATGTTATACTTAGGAAAGCGAGTATTGTTATGCCTAAACTCAAAGATGATTCGAGCGTAAAGATTAAAGCTGTAGTAAAGGAAATCGAAAAAGTCGACGAACGACCAGCTGCGACCTGGTTTTGGATTAAAAATAGTGCTGGAGAAGCATCGCTCTCCGCGACGTTCTTAACGGTTTCTTTTCTCGTAACCACGATCGCGTATATAGTTTCGATGTTCGAAGAAATTGGACCATTTAAACTTAGGCAATTCGATGCCGGGGCGACAAGCGCGTACTTCGTACCTTTATTAACGCTATATTTTGGTCGTCGCTGGACCGATGCTAAATTTTCCAGTGTCGACGAAGGCGAAAAATGAATTCAGTTAACAATAAAAGATCCATAAGCGAATTCGAGCTTCGCACGATGATCAAGTCGCTGTTTGAAGACGCGTTGACTAGTCATTCAATTGTTAATATAAATCCCGTCGTAGATCCTTCTGCTATCGTTACTGATCCAGCGAATCAAGACTACAAACCGCGATCTCGACAAGAACTAAAAATTTCTCTTGGCACATTGATCGATGATCTTTCGGACGAAAATGTATCAGATATTTATGATTCATTGAAGAATATTTTGACTATGAAAGAAGATAAAAAAGAAAGAGAACAAATGAAAAAAAGTAATGATAAAATTGAAGAAGCTATTCGACTCGCCGTTAGAAAAATTCTAGCAGAGTCTAATCTTTTTAATGAATTTTATGCAAAAGATCCAACCACAGGTGAAATGGTGTGGAAGGGTAAAGGACCGGCACCGACGCTATCTCCCAACGTGAATATTCAAAAACTCGATCCTTCCGCTAGCGGCCGAGTTGTGGGCCCACAAACGTCTGATGTCAAGGGATTAAGGGCAACGATGAAAAAAATGACATCGAGCGATTTTGACGTCGTCGATCCCACTGCGCCGGCGGCAGGTAGAACGCGTCGTAATAAAATGGAGGAGGGCGAAAAGCTAAAGGAACTTGCTAAAGAATTTGGGTTTAAAAATCCAAATGGAGTATTGCAGTTTATTAAAAGAGTCTCTGAGAAATTCAAAAGCCGTTCTGAAAATTACGACGAAGTTAATGTAGCGATGCTTGAAACGATGAAAGATTATATTGCGGAATTAGCATCTGGTGGAGACTTATCGCCTGCCGACGTTCAAATGCTTTATGATCATCCAGAACATCTTACCGATTTAGAAACATTTCGTATTTATGCAGATAAGAAGTTAAAACAAAGGGGACTGTGATATCGTGAGTGAAGTAATCGTCGCAGCGATTCAATTTGATCCAAGGATTCTGGACGTTCATGAGAATCTTGCTGTGGCAAAACAATTAACTTTTGAAGCTGCAGCCAAGAGCGCGAAAGTAATTGTTTTGCCTGAACTTTGTTTGGGCGGTTACTCCTTGAGATCAAAAGAAGAAGCTGCATCGGTTTGTCAAGTACGTAGTGGTTATCAAACAGAGGCGTTCATTCCTCTTGCTAAAAAATTTAATTGTCATATTGTCTTTGGGTACGTCGAGCTGTGTGAAGGTCGACTATATAACTCAGCCGCCGTTGTAGGACCAACAGGACTAGTCGGTAATTCGCAAAAACATAATCTATGGGGTTCAGACGCCTTATGGGCAGAATCCGCGGAGACAATGACTCCCGTCATCGTCACTTCGGCCGGTCGCTTGGGCGTTTTAGTGTGTCGTGATGCGATGAATAATTATAGAGAATCCTATAAATTTCACAAATCAGATCATAAGTTTTATAGATCGGGGTCGGTGGATACTATTGCGCTTTTAACGAACTGGGGTTCTGACTACGGCTATCCCGATAGTTCTTGGGTAGAGTTATCAGAAGATATCGATACCAACGTAATCGTTTCTAATAGAATTGGCGAAGAAAGAGATTTAAAATTTAAAGGTGGGTCTTGCATAATCGATAGAAATCGAAAAATATATACGCACGGCTCGAGCTTTAGCGAATCGGCCATCGTTGGAGGACTAGTTTTGCTATGAAGTTGATTAATTTACATGAAGTATTTCTTGATGCTGCTCGTCGACAAATAAACTTTAGTAAATTACCAATTGAACCACTAAAGAATGGCGCAGCGATAATATCAGTCGATAAGTGGGAAAAGGTATTATCGCCGATACGTTTACATAAAACGTTTAGATTCGTATCACAAGAAAAGCGCAATGAATTTATACAAGAGCTATTTGAATATGAAGCGAAAACGCAACACAATGCAACCATCATTATTGACGAAAACAATGTAACTCTTGATATTCGAACAAAGGATGTAGATCAAATTACAGAGCTAGATAAAGAATACGCAAAATTTGCCGATGTTATTTTTCGCGATATAGCATATAGTCGATCAGATACAGATAATGAATTTTGATCACTTAAATACCAAACCACGCCTTATGGTCAGTGATGCGCTAAAGGACGCTTTGTCAGAAGACCAGCTAGATCAAGACCAAGTTGAAGAAATGTTTATTTCCGTCGCCTTGGTTACAGAGCCCAAAAACTCATCGTTGACGGGAAATCTAATAGGAATAGAGTTCGGTAAAAATCCTAAAATCGACTTAAAGACGTCGTTAAAAGAAGCGTTTGATTTTATTGGTCGCGTCGCTAGTGGCGATATTTGTAACAAAAAAGTAAATTCTTTAATTCTGTTATTGGGCGAAAAATCAATTTTGGTGTCAGGACCATTCGCAATGACTGGTATAAAAATTATTGAAATTGATTCTACGAATAAATTATGCGTCCTTGCAGTAGATTTAACAAAAGACACATAGTTAGTAACTATATAAAGTCGAGTGAACAGATGACGAAACAACAAAAATCAGCCAAAAGTGTCGACTCTTATATCGTTGGTATAATCGAAGAAAGCGTTAAGGCGACATTACGAAACCGCGCGCTTCAAGAAAAATAAAAGCAAGCGACTGTGGCAGGTACGTCGAATCAAGAACCTGAACAATCAAGTTCAAGTAGTTCAAATGAGAATGATGAAGACGATACTAAACTTGAAAAGGGCGATGTCGATGTTAATGACGTCATTGATAAATTAAATTCTATTCGTTCTGGTAAGTCATTTAAGGACGAAAAAATTGCCGCGGCTCTTGGTAAGTATTTTGACGATTTAGATGAAGCAGAAAAGATAGCGCTGCTAGCATTCCTTAAGGGAATTTCGCAAGTCGTAACTGGCGAAATTTCTCCTGATGCAGCAATTGACCCGAGCTCGAAACCTGCCAACGTTGAAATGGAAAAAACGGTCGGATCAAAAAAAGTTTCAATAAAACCAAACATTATCAAAGCACCAGACGTTGTTTCTACGAAGAAAAAATCCTCGGAAGACACAACGGGACCCGTTCCAATTACACCCAAACGATAAATTAGAGATCAATAGCAACATGACAAGAAAAAATATTCAATTACCTCGCGGTGGTATCCTAGAGGTTGATGTTACACCTAAGTTTCTTGACGTCGTTCGTTCTCATTTTTGTATACCTGTCGACCATGGCGTCGATGATGATCATATCAGAATGTACGTTTGGGGCGCATTTAAAAATGCAATAGACAAAGTAGAAAGTGATAATTTGTGATGCGCCCGACGCTTAAAGAATTTATAAAATTAATTGTTCTTGAAGAAGGACGAATTAAGGAAGCTGACATAACAGGCGACGAGCGTGTGCCTTGGGGATCAAACGCTCATATTGCAGATTTGGAGAAGCGTATTTCTGATCTCGCGCCGTGGAGAGACAAACAACGACGTGGCTCAGAAGCTCGCGCAAATTATGCTAGAGTAATATCAAGACTTAAGGCAGAGCTGGACGCGGCGCGCAAAGAAAATCTAAAATTAAAAACCAGATAATTTCGATGAACAATATTACAAAAAAGGAGCTTTTATTGTGCGGCGGCGCGGTCGGTCATTTAATGCACTTATATGATAATCGTGATCTTACATTCGATGAAATAAGTGATATTCTTATTTCGGCTGCATCGGGTAAGCTAGAAAAAGCTAGCGAAAAGTTAGATGGTCTTAATCTAGTTTTTTCATGGGACGTTTCTAGTGATTCTTTAAAAGTCGCTCGATCCGGCGGCGATATCGCTCGAGGCGGAATGAATGCAGATTCATTGGCAAGTAAATTTGCAGGACGTGGAAATGTAACAAATGTATTTAACTCAGCCTTCAAAGTGTTAAACGATGCTTTGCTCGCGCTTAACGATAAAGTTAAAATAAAGATTTTTGGTTCGAATGTAAATCGATGGTATTCTGTCGAGATTATTTATACAAAAAATCCAAATGTTATTAATTACGATTCCAACAACGTTGTATTCCACGGATGGCCTGTTTTTAATGTCGGTGAAAATGGTGTAGAAATGACGCCCGACGACGCAGGAGGAGTAGATATTCTTGCAAAAAACGTCGAACAAATGCAAAGCGCTGTCAAGTTAAGGGGGTGGAAGGTCAGAGGTCCTACTCTCGCACGGATGAAACGTCTATCAGATAAAACTATTGTGCAGACGGCGATATCTAAAATATTTAATGAACTGTCAAGAACGGGCTTAGACGGATCTGCATCTATGCGAGATTACATCGAGGCTCAAACGCGCTTTGACGTTGATACTCTAGAGCTTGATTCTAAAATCGCAGAAATGATGATACAACGCTGTATGGGAGAACCTGGTTCTCCCACCTTGATAGACATTAGAAAAGTTTCAAATAAATCTGATCATGATACAATAACAAATTTTATTAAAAATTGTTCCGCGAGGATGAAGGGCTATATTCGACCTATTGAGTTAGCTATTAACGATTTTGCCGTAGAATTATTAAAAGGCCTTGAGTCTACGTTGATAGATGACACAGAAAAAGAATTGGTGCGTTTACGCAACGAGGTTTCCGAGGCGATATCGGCAATTGAAGGCTCTGGCGACGAGAACGCTATGGCGATATTAAATGTACAAATGCAAAAACTTAAGTCGCTTAAAAATATTACATCGCCAGTCGAAGGAGTCGTTTTTATCTATAAGGGTAATGCGTACAAGTTTACAGGATCATTTGCTAGCGCAAACGCCATTCTTGGTCTTTTTAAATATGGCAGGGGTAAAATACCGCCGTTACAAAAATCATAATGTGCATTAAAAAATTCTTAAATACGATATATCGTATTCTAGTGATATAGTTTATATGAGCAATATGCAATTTCAACTTTTAAATGAGTTTATTAAAGCTATTATTGAAACGAAAATTCAAAATTATGGTGTGCCAAATACAATTTTCTCAGACATGAATGAAATATTAATGGCATCTGCGATTATGGGTGGAACCTCAATCGACGATGTAGAAATGACAGTTGGTCCAGAAGCTGCTAAATTATTGAACTCTCGCATAAAACAAGTTAGTCAAGCAATTCTTAAGGCAAAAGGAACAAAAAAAGATATTCAATCAAGAATTAATATTGAAGTACAAAATGGAATCGCTAGCGCAAATGAAGTTTTGTCATGGGCTGCTAGTAAGGGATATGGCGAACCATCTGACGTGACGTGGACTGCACGTCCCGGCGCACTTGATGCAGCGCTAAAATCAGCTAAGATAAAAGAACCTGCTACGCCTGGTCATCCTGCCGATATTGCAATAGTATTCAATGATAAGGTTCTTGGCGTTTCGGCTAAGGCGACCAAGGGAACGGGCGATATCGGATTTAAAAATCCAGGGTGGGGTACGTATGCCAGGCTTTTAAATATCGATATTGATCATAATAAATTAATCAATAATGAATTAGAAAAAATTGACCATACGCTAGTTACAATGCCTAAAAATGCGAGAAAACTAGCAATTAGGAGAAAAAAAACTACAAAAATTGATGTTGATATATCGGGACAAAGAGTTTTAAAACAACTGCGAGACGCATTATTAGTGTCTCTCAGTTCACTTAATGAAGAAAAACTAAGAAATTTTGTTTTAACGCACTTGGTCGACGCGCAGGCCGACATGAATCCACCCTATATCAAGGTCACCGCAACGAGTGGTGGTAAAAATGCACATGTACACGACCCTACAGATAACCCGATGATGATTATCATAAATTCGCGTGGTCTAAAAGTCGAAGCAGCTAGAAATGACTCTATAGTTTTTTCTTCCAGCGCTGGAAGAATTCTTCAACTTAGGCTTAAATTTGAATCTCAGGCACTGGCAAGCTCTATTAAAATGTCAGCGGAACCAGTCTCTAAGACGTGACATTATGATATTGAGCTACATAGCTCATACATTTATTTTCCTGTGTAATGCAATACAAAACCCCTAGTTTTCGATTAATCGACTCGGCGTTTGTTGCGCTTGTGGATTCGCGCAACATCTAAATCCCTGTTGATAAAATGCGTGCTCCGGGCTGTGATTTCTCGTTGACGGTCGACATCTCGTCCGTACAGGACCCCAATAGCCGCCTTTTAAGATCGATGGATATTTACTGGGTCTCGAAGCCATAGTCCACTCATCGATATTACCAACCATATCATAAACGCCGAACTGTCCGACACATTCTTTATCAACGCCCGACGCATGACCTTGCCACAATCTCGACATCTCATTGCCACATCGTTCCGTGCCCCGGGGCAGCATCAAAGATCCATTATATAGCTTCCATGGTTTGTCAATATTGCACTTATTCGAGTCTCTTTCGTATCCATGCGGGTACGGTAAAACTTCTTCGCCCTCACACGCGAAGGTCCACTCGTCCTCGGTACACAAACGCTTGCCGCTCGATTCGCATAGATTTTTGGCTTCATTCCATGTTACCATAATCCATGGTGATGCATTAATTTGATTTGGCCATTCGTAAGGATCAATGCAAAAATGCATGTCGCTCTTTGGCAGTATCGTCTTAATAAGTTCCCATTTATCTTTATCGAATGTCAAGCATCGCTCAGGATAATTTTTATTGATCCACTTCGTACATGTCGTTCTTTGAAGATACTCGACCGTATCTATACCATATTGATTTGGATGAATGTCAATTGACATCGTACCCCTAACTTCTACCATGTCCCCACCGGGACAATTTAGTGACCCGATGGGTTTCGTACCCGGGTCCGCGCTATAGACCCAATGATTACCAATAAAATTCCATGTTGGCAACTGTGGTATACTACAAGATTCACCATCGCATGAAATCGATGATAAAATCGCGATTAACGATAATGCGCTCATGATTTGTATATTAAACTATTTTTGTTCGTAATAACAATAAATAAAGTTAATTGATGATGAATTTGGGAATCCACCCGCGCTGACCAGTCGAGCAGACGAAAATTTGAATCCACACAGTCATGCTAGTATATGTCTTAGATTCGATTATAACACCAACGGCGCTTGGTTCGATTTTACCAATGATGGTACAGGCGTATCCTGGGCCCGAACGAAGCGCCGTTGGAAATTTTATTTTATGATCGATTGTTATTAAGTCGCCAATCATGCAGGAGTGTATCCAATAGCTTCGATCGAATTTGCAATTAAGTTATGATATTATCGACGCAACTCCACTTCAACGCGTCCTTGGCGTCGAGATACCAGTCTTGTTTTTTCTTATAGACTTTTTCTAACTTGTCTTTAGTAATTTTTGTATTTTCAAAAGTCATATCTTCGATTTTCTTTTGAAGCCTTTTTGCCTCGATGACATCATTTTCAAGATCTGCAACTTTGCCGGTTGCCCTAGAGCTAACTTGATGGTACATCATCGTACTATGTTTATGAATCGATCTATGCGCACCATGGATCGCGATTAAGAACCCGCACGACATTGCGCAGCCCGTTACAATCGTATCGACTTGTGTGCCTTTATCCTTCATAATAGAAAGAAGACCAAAGCATTGATATACAGCGCCCCCGTATGAATCAACATATATTTTTATCGGGTCGGGTTTATACGATAAGTCGTGAAGTCCATAAGCTCTCTTTAGATAATCATCATGCTCCCTAATTTCAATGATCGTCTTTGAAAGTGCATTCATCGAATCTTGATCAACTTGTTGCGCCAAAAATAAGTTACGAGGTGTGGGTTTTTCAAGATATGCCATACAATAAATATATCATATAATTCGAATCTTTTTCAATTAATCGCTTTAATAGCCTGCTAATGGCATAGCAGAAATCCACTTGCATATGAGAGCCATGACGATAAAAAATCTAGTAAGATTTTCGAAAATGCTTTGAGCAATATTGGTTAATACTTCTTGCACTTTCATGTAGTATTCTCCATGACGGTTTTAATATATTTACGAAGCAACGATTCCTTGGTGACTGTTTTATTTAACAATAGTTTAAATATTTTTTTTCCGTGCTTTTGAATCGTCGGTGGCAATAGAGCAATAAAATCTATCATGTTATTGTCTTTCAAAAGCTTCCGCATTTCAGTACCACTAACCTGAACAGTTTCCGATCTTTTAATTCCTCGTCGCTCGATCTGTCCATTTGTAAAGAGATGTGGCGCGGACTTCGAAAAATTCTTATCGGTATATTTAAGAATGTCGTTTTCGTCGGAATAGATGACGTACGTATCAATCGATCTTACTGCCTCCGCATCTTCAAGTTCTTTATAGACTTTTGTAACCGGCGAGCCGCCGTAATCAATAGTGACGTTCGAAGGTAGGCTTTGTTCAATATAGTCGTGCCAGATCGTTTGCATGGTGCTACCACTAATTTTTATTTCACCGTGTCGGGCTCGATCTGATGTTGAAACGTATAGTTTAACCATATCGTTTTCTGTCGAAGCGATTCTAACAAGACTATCATGACCAGCATGATACGGCTTCGCTGAGATTGGTAGAAGCGCAATTTTTATACCGTTGACCATAAAGTTATGATATATTTATACGCATGCTGACAAAAGATGTATTTTCATCTCGATGTAATATTGACGCTGAGGCAGAACAAGTAATCGTTTTTGTTCATTCCTATGCCCCCGATATTGTTGAGTGGAAGATACTAAAAAAAGAATTATTGATGAATTTTTCATCAAAATATCGAGGGTCGCTTTCTAGAAAAGATCGTGCAACGAATAAAATGAATTTTAACGATTTTGAAAAAGCAATAATCGAGTACTGGCAAAATTTAACGGGCACGAAGTTATATTTAAATGAGTCATGAGTCTTAAACGCAATAAAAAAATTATAAAAGAATACGTTTCTGAAATTTTAAAAGAAGACGATTTTGGTACAGATGCGTTCGGTGGTCTAGATTATAGCGCATCTGGATTAAGCGGCGGTACATGGACTGGCGCCGGCTCCGGGGGTTCATTATACAAAACTTTTGTACAGCCCTTTGTCGACGTCATTGGAGTTACTGCGGGAAAAACGAAAGAGCTCGCCCGCCGCTCGATTACGCTATTACAGGTTGCGTTTGAAGCAACAATGACAACGTTGATACCATTTCTTACCGACTCTTACGATGAAATTTTTGCGCAAGAAGCAAAAGATATAGAAAAAATTAAAAATGAATATGGCAATTATTATAGGGCCTCAGCCGAAGCGCTAGGTGGACCCGGTGCTAGCGTATTAGCTTTAATTGCGTTTCCTGGACCGGCGCTAGCTAGCACATTTGCCCGTACTGCACCAAAAGCAGCGAAGACAATACTCGGCATAGCTACTGGTGGTATATCGGACAAGTATCTTGGCGGCGCTATTTTTGATTCTTACGCCAAATCCTATGTGAATCTTATATCAGAAGATAAGAATACGGATACGCCAAAAAAAGAAAAAACTCTTGCAGATAAAATTGGAAGCAAAAAATTTATCGGTGCAATGCTTGATCGATCTCCTACGATGGCCGCGGCCGCTCGCGCCGCTCAGGAAATCTATAAAAATACTTTGATTAGCGCCTTCGAAGAGGCTAAACAAATTTTATCGGCAAAAAGCATAGGTGAAATTGAAAAAATAATCGGAAAAAAACTTCCTGATGATAACGAACTTAAAAAAATAACTGGACAAGACCGTCAACGTGCTGAGCAGGAACTCTTAATAACGATAAAAAAATCAATTAAAAAAATGTACATCACACGACTCGAGGGGAATGTAGCACCGGTTGCAAAAGCCTTTGGAGATGATCATCCTTATGTTGTTGACTACAAAAAAGTTATCAATAAAATAAACGCGCTTTGACCTTAAACAATAGTTAAATTTCGATATATCATATGTAGCATGTCAAAACGTGCTGCGAAAAATTATAATACTGCGCTAATGCAACCTGACGAGTTGGGCGCCTTGCGTAAACTTGTTAAGGAATTTATTGTTAAGGTCGAATCGATCGACAACGAAATAGAGCTACTTAAGGGCGATCGTAAGGAGATTATCGAAGAATATCAAGATAAGCTTGATATGAAGACGCTTCAAGCAGCGCTACGAGTATTAAAAATTCAACAAGGCGTTGCTCATAAAGACACGTATGATCTATTCATCGAAACGTTAACGGATACTGCTTTATCTGAGTGACCGCAAATGAAAAAAGCAACAAAAAAAACCAATACGCCCACTTCCACAGTCGTAACTAATCTTGATGCCGTTAAAGAAAAAACGCCAAAAGACCCACCTGTAAAGCGTCAATCGGTTTTTGATTTACGATTAACTAGATTTGAACTATTACATCTCAGAGACTTGATGGGCATTTTATTACCGCCCGACGGCGCTCAAACTATTTCTCAGGCTTTGGCATGCGTCGAAGAAAGATCATTAATAGAATCAATATTGTGGGAAAAACTTTCTAAATTATGTAGCGAAGCCAAACTGCCTCTAGACGAAGAAGCACCAGATTTTATTGTCTCGACAGCGGGTCCTACGCCATTGGGAATTTTTCAAGTTAATCATGATCTTGCATCCAATAAATCACCAGAGGCAGGATATCTATCAAGCGCCGAATCGCAAGAGGAAGAGTAATATGACTTATCATGTAGGACAGATACTTTTTGTTGTTTTAAACAAAAAAACGCAAGTCTATCCCATGATGGTCGTCGAAGAAATTACCAAGCGTACGATAAAGGGCGAAGAAACAAATTACGTTCTCCAGGGTGGATCTGATCCATCGACAACGATTTTATTGAATCACGTCGAGGGCGAAGTTTTTGAATCGGCCGACGAGGCGAAATATGTATTAACAACACGGGCGACCATCCAAATAGAAAAAATTGTCGATACGGCTAGATCTCAAGCTACGGCGTGGTATACATCGTCCTCGCTCGTTGAAGAAAATACGTCGCAAGAACAAGAAATCAAGACATTATTAACTTCGACAAATGAACAAGAAGTTGTTCAAGTCAAAATGTCTGATGGGTCGATTGCAAATTTAAAGAATTTTAGTCTAGTAAGTTAAAATTTTATCGCGTGGTCGAACGTAAATAGATTAGGAGTATTTTAATGAGTACACGTTTTTATGGAATCATGCGGAATTATTCTAGGGCCGATGTCGAGCGATTACAGGGTACACTACGAATTCGTCATACTTTGGCGGAAGTTGGTGCAGAAAAACTTTGGAAATTAATGGAAGAACAATCGTATGTGCATGCTCTAGGCGCACTCACAGGCAATCAGGCAGTGCAACAAGTCAAAGCGGGATTAAAGGCCATTTATCTTTCTGGCTGGCAAGTTGCCGCCGACGCTAACTTGGCCGGAGAAATGTATCCGGATCAAAGTCTTTATCCCGTAAATAGCGTACCTGCAACTGTGCGTCGTATTAATAGCGCTCTGCGGCGAGCTGATCAAATCGATCGATCTGAAAATAAAACAGAAATAGACTGGTTTGTCCCAATTGTCGCTGACGCCGAAGCAGGTTTTGGTGGTCCACTCAACGCCTTTGAATTAACAAAATCAATGATCGAATCTGGCGCTGCGGCAGTTCATTTCGAAGATCAATTGGCATCGGAAAAGAAATGTGGACACATGGGCGGTAAGGTACTTGTTCCGACTAGTCAATTTGTTCGTACATTGACAGCGGCTCGATTGGCAGCTGACGTAGTTGGTGTCGCGACGATCATCATTGCCCGCACAGACGCCGATTCGGCGAGCCTTATTACTAGTGATATCGATCAATCGGATCACGACTATATCGATACAAGCAAGCCACGTACGCCCGAAGGGTTCCATCATCTTTGTCGAACTGGACTCGAGAGATCGATCGCCCGCGGCCTAGCATATGCTCCCTATGCCGACGTATTATGGATGGAAACGTCCACGCCAGATCTTGCACAAGCTCGAGCATTTGCTACGGCGATTCATGCACGTTTTCCATGTAAAAAACTAGCATATAATTGTTCGCCGTCGTTCAACTGGAAGAAAAATTTGGACGACGATATGATCGCAAGGTTTCAGCAAGAGTTGGGCGAGATGGGTTATAAGTTTCAGTTCGTTACGCTAGCTGGTTTTCACGCGCTCAATCATAGCATGTATAAGTTGGCGCATGATTATAATGATAGGGGCATGACCGCGTATTCCGAATTGCAACAGACGGAATTCGATGCAGAAAAAATTGGTTATACGGCGACAAAACACCAACGCGAAGTTGGTACAGGTTATTTTGATACAGTCTCTCAAGTAATTGCCGGCGGAAATTCTTCGACACTTGCGCTCGAAGGCTCGACAGAAAAGGATCAATTTTAGTATGGACACGCAAATATCCCAACCGCAACCTAAACCTAGCGAGACGTTTCTTGATGTACAGATGGCTCTTAAAGAAATTCGAATTAAGTTGACGGAATTGTCAAGGGTCGATTTAACCAATCTACATATAGATCAAGAATGGTCGTTGATCCCATATGTCAAAGATCACATCGATTTCTTGATTGAACAAACCAACGGCGTAGAAGACGCGCTTCGAGATTGTCGCCCGCCCGTCACGCCAGACGAGATTGCTAAAATCATCGAGCAATGTTCGAAGTAAAAAAAGCCTACGCATAGTGCTGAAATCAATAATGTTTTTTGCGGCGTGGCGTGCAATGTTCGAACCAAATAATACATGATAAATCATGTCGATTGTCGAAATATACAATGGTATTAATACGACTAAATTTCGTGGTCGCGTAATCAAAGTGGAACAAACGGTTGAAAATCGTAACTGGTCCGATACTCTTGATTATTCTGATTGGCGCCCCACGAAGTGTACGTGGGCATTAATATGGTTGGGTAAACATGGCCCAGAGCCCGTACGCTATTACGATCGCGATATTACACTTTTCAATATTGATAATCTTACGAAGACTCGAAATCTTCTTCCTCGCGAACAATTCGCGTGGATAGATTGTACAAGCATGTTCGGTGGGCTACTTGTTCCAACGGTCGATTCATCTGGTGATCAACTTTTAAATTGCGGTCCTGCAATGTGGGATGCGTATATTACGTGGCAACTGCATCAGAAAAATGAACAATCGATTCGCGAAACAAAAATTGCGAACGACAAGGCACAACGGGCCAACATCGAACAAGATGTTCTTAATCGTAAAGTTAAAAATGAATTGAAACAAGCGGCTCTCAAAGCCGCCGCAGAAAAATCGCTCGATAAAATTCCTGCTAAAGGTACCACGGTGACTATCGATAATTTTACTGGCAAAATTTTCTGGATTGGCGTCTCAAAATATCGAGGCAAGTGGAACGCTCGAGCCGGCATTAAGAATACCAAAGGCGATATCGTTTGGGTACCAGTCGATAAGTTTTAAGAGTTAACGTGCCGTACTTATTAATTGTCTTTTTCGCAGCGCTAGCGCTAGCGTTAGTCTATCCACGGTTCATAAAATATACCGTAATCGTACCAATTATTGGTTTCACGTTCGGCGGATTTTTTTGGGCCTTGGGTGGATTCGTAGGCATGGCATCGCTTAGTTTATCATCGTTTCTTACATACTTTATTGTTGCTTCGTGTATTACAATTTATTTGATGCGAGACTAAAGACCGTGCTAGCGTTAGCGCTAAGATGTGAATTGTAAAATACGAATATTGATACGCCAGAATTAGTCAGCGCGCAGGGGCTAGCACGCATGATCGTCATTTCGCATGGAACGATGAAATATATGTGTGATTATGATAAGAGATGCGTTCTTCACTCCGATAAAACATATGTTTTCTCTGCGAGTTATACGTTCTATGAATACACGTATGTTTATACCCGGCAATGTTTGTGGATATACAAGAACATTCTTTTAAAGTCTCCACGACTGCCACTTGCTTAGTGTAAAAGTGGTTCACGGGATGATAGAATAGAACTATGGGAATCGGCAAAGTCGTCCTCAACAAGGCAGAATCAATTGCGAATAAAGTTCGGCATCATATTGGTCCGGCGATGGATCGTATGGAGGTTGCAGGATCAATTCGTCGACAAAAAGAAGTCGTTGGTGATATTGAGATCTGCGGCATTCTTGTCGACAGGATCCGCCTTATCGCCCTGCTTGGTCAACTTGGTCAACTTGGTCAACTTGGTCAACTTGGTCAACTTGGTCAACTTGGTCAACTTGGTCAACTTGGTCAACTTGGTCAACTTGGTCAACTTGGTCAACTTGGTCAACTTGGTCAACTTGGTCAAC